>Ga0137309_100006_pt1 | contig 135480 bp, 127 predicted proteins | sample NAcewiD2O_June_FD_97179 | JGI IMG/M metagenome (GOLD analysis project Ga0137309, IMG submission 97179) | Mouse cecal microbial communities from Vienna, Austria - N-Acetylneuraminic amended D2O_June | ecosystem: Host-associated > Mammals > Digestive system > Large intestine > Cecum | place... | reverse complement strand
AGTTTCCGCGCCGCTCGTTTGTGACTTTTTGATGTGACCTAAACCTCCATGAAAAACAGCCGGACTATCGCAGTCCGACTGTCCAGTTACATATTAAAACTTGCCCTTCCGGGAAAAGGAGAGAAACAGGCTTGATTTTCCGGCGGGAATCATATAAAATAAACTCTGATTGGGGAGGGAAACTCCCCGCAAAAACAAGGAGGACAATGCCATGCACAAGCGCATTTTAGTGGTAGATGACGATTCCATGAACCTGATGCGGACAAAGATGATCCTGGGGAAGGAGTACGACGTGCTGTTCGCCAACTCCGGGATCGAGGCCCTGGAGAAGCTCCGGCACGAGCAGGTGGACCTGGTGCTGCTGGATATTGAGATGCCCAAGCTTAACGGCATCGAGACCTTCGAGCGCATGAAGGAGTTCGCCGGCGACATCCCCGTGATCTTCCTGACCGCCTCGGGACAGGAGAGCGACGTCGTCAGCGCCATCCGCCTGGGGGCGGTCAACTACCTGAAAAAGCCCTTTGAGCCCCAGGAGCTGATCCGCCGGGTGGCCCAGGAGCTGGAGGAGCAATGAGGACAGAGGAGCGGACAAGCAACCACCTGCTGCTGGCGCTCATCACCACGGGCTTCAGCGGGATGCTGGTGCTGGTCACCCTGGTCATGGCCTGGGAGATCTGGATGGTCCCGCTGATGGCGGCGGGGTGCTTGGGCGTATGGCTTTTGCACATCGCCCGGGCAGGTTCGCACCTGTTCTATGAGAATCTGTGCGCGGCGCTGATGCTGGTGGAGTTTTTCTTCTTCGGCGTCCACCCGTCCAGCCTCTTCGACATCCCCGCCGTTGCCTGCATCCTGATACTGGCCCTCTTCATGCTCAACAAGAAGTGGATCCTGTACGCCATCGAGTCCCTGTATGGGCTGGAGCTGCTCTACCACCTGCTGATTCTGGGCACCCTCTCCGCGGACATGGACCTGCGGGAGATATTCCGCCTGGTGCTGGGGGCCGGGGTGACCCTGGGCGGCGCGGTTTTGGCGGACTACTGGATCGGCCGCAGAACCGCCCAGCAGGCGTGGTACACCAGTGTATTTGCGGAGCTGGAGACGGCGGGCAAGCAGAACGCTGTTTTCCTCTCCAACGTCTCCCACGAGCTGCGCACCCCCATCAACATGGTCCTGGGCATCAGCGAGGTGGCTCTGGGCAAGGAGCTGGCGCCGGATGTGCGCTCCGACCTCACCTCCATCAAGCTGGCGGGCAAGCGCCTGTCCAACCAGATCAACAATATGCTCGACTACACGGAGATCGTGGAGGGCACCCTGCTCCCCGCCAAGGAGCACTACATGATTACCTCCGTGCTCAACGACGTCATCACCAACACCGCCCTCCAGACCAACCGCCACCGCCTGGAGCTGGTCTTTGACATCGACCCCAAGATTCCGGCGGTGCTGGTGGGGGACGCGGAAAAAATTTCCCATGTCCTGAAAATCCTGGTGGAGAACTCCATCAAGTTCACCGAGGAGGGGGGCATCAACGTCCGCATCGGGGGCCGCCGGGAGACCTACGGCCTCAACCTCATTATCGACATCCGGGACACCGGCATCGGCATGACCGATTCCCAGCTGCTGCGGATGTACGAAGAGTTCTACCAGGCCGACTCCGGCAGCAGCCGCCTCGCGGGGGGCCTGGGGCTGGGGCTCCCCATTGCCCGGGGACTCCTCCACGCCATGGGCGGCTTCATCCACTTCGAGAGCCGGGGGCAGGAGGGCCTCCACGCCCACATCGTGGTCCCCCAGGGCATCGTGGACGACCAGCCCTGCATCACCCTCAGCCGCGCCGAGCAGCTGTGCATCGCCTGCTACTTCAAGCCGGAGAAGTACAGCTGTGACGAGGTGCGCGCGTATTACGACGGGCTCATCGGGAACCTTGTCAACGGCCTGGGCGTCCGGGGCTACCAGGCCCACAATTTCGACGCGCTCCTCAAGCTCCGGCGCAGCTATCCTCTGACCCACGTCTTCATCGCCCAGGCGGAGTACGAAGAGGACCCGGCATACTACGAGGACTTGGCCGGCGCGCTCCGGGTGGTGATCATCGCCGAACGGGAGTTCTCCCTGGACAGCGGCAGCAAGCTCCTCATCATCCACAAGCCCTTCTCCGCCCTCTCCGTGGCGAACCTGCTCAACGGGGAGACCGGCGAGCGGGGCTTCGCCGAGGCCCAGGCCGCGGGGCAGAAGCCCTTCACCTTCTCGGGCGTCCGGGCCCTGGCGGTGGACGACGAGGAGATGAACCTCATGGTGGCCAAGGGCGTCCTGGGGAGCTACGGCATTGAGGTGGACACCTGTCTGAGCGGACGGGAGGCGGTGGCCCGGTGCAATACCGAGTCCTATGACATCATCTTCCTGGACCACATGATGCCCGGCTTTGACGGCGTGGAGACCCTCAAGCGCATCCGCGACCTGGGAGAGGGCATGTACCGGGATCTGCCCATCATCGCCCTGACCGCCAACACCGTCAGCGGCGCGCGGGAGATGTTCCGCAGCGAGGGCTTTACCGAGTTTGTCCCCAAGCCCATTGAGCGCACCGTCCTGGAGCGGGTCCTGCGCAGGGTTTTGCCCAAAGACCGCATCCACTACAGCACCGGGCACGTCCCGGAGGCGGTGCCGGAGGAGACACCGGAGGAGGCGCCGTCCCAAAAGCCTGCGGAGGCGGCTCCGCCCCCCGCCGAACCGGAGGAAGCCCCTGCCGCGCCCCCGGAGGAGGCACAGGCGGCCGCACCGGGCCTTCCCCTCGACCGCCTTGCCCAGGCCGGGCTGGACGTGGAGACGGGCCTTCGCTACTGCGCCGGGGAGGAGGGCTTCTACCGGGAGATGCTCCGCATGTTCTCCGCCCAGAGCGGGGAGAAGCGGGAGGAATTGGACGCCCTCTTTGAATCCGGCGTGTGGGCGGACTACGCGGTGAAGGCCCACGCGCTCAAGAGCACGTCCCTGACCATCGGCGCCCAGGCACTCTCCGCCCAGGCCAAGGAGCTGGAGATGGCCGGAAAGCGGGGGGACGGCGGCTACATCCAGGCCCATCACCCCGCCCTCATGGCGGCGTATGAGGCGCTGTGCGAACAGCTCACCGGGCTTTGAGTCCGGTGTTCTGTCTGAAAATACCCAGTAAGGAGGGGTGAGTGACGGCTTGATCAAAAAATGGTTAGAGGTCATTACAGACCACCGGATCAGCCTGCGGGAGCGGATGTTCCGCCTGGTGACGAGTATCTGCATGTTCGCTCTGCTGTTTATTCTGCCCATGGGCAGGAGCATCTGGAATATCCTCATCTTGGCAGTGAGCCTTGTGGTCATGGGGGCCACCGTCAAATACAGTATCCGGAAGCGGCGCATCGACGTGGGGGCCACGGCGATCGCGGTCTTGATGCTGGTGCTGTTCCCCATCAGCTTTTTCACCGCCGGGGGCTTCTACAGCGGCGTTCCGGAGTGGTTCGTCTTCTGCTTTATCTACGTCTGCATCACCTTGCAGGGGCGGCGCATGGGGGTGTTTTTCGTCCTGTGCGCGGCGGAGACCCTGATCTGCTACTCCGCCGCCTTCTTCTTCCCCCAGACAGCGGTGGGGAACACCCTGGAGCGCTCCTTCTTCGACTCCGCCTTCTCCGTTATCATGGTGGGGCTTTTGGCCAGCGTCCTGCTCATGTTCCTCAACCGGATGTACGAGGAGGAGAACGCCCTCTCCCAACAGCAGAAGAAGGAGATCGAGGAGCTCAACCGGGCGGAGAACCACTTCTTCTCCAGCATGAGCCACGAGATCCGTACGCCCATCAACACCATCATCGGCCTCAACGAGCTCATTTTGCGGGAGGACATCCCGGAGAGCGTGGCCGAGAGCGCCCGGAACATCCAGGGGGCGAGCAAGCTCCTGCTCACCCTCATCAACGACATCCTGGATATCTCCAAGATCAAATCCGGGAAGATGGAGGTCGTCAGCGTCTCCTACGAGACCGGGGCCCTCTTCTCGGAGATCGTCAACATGATCTGGGTCAAGGCCCGGGAGAAGGGGCTGGAGTTCAAGCTCCATGTGGACCCCTCCATCCCCAGTATGCTCTGCGGCGACGAGGTGCGCATCAAGCAGATCCTCATCAACCTGCTCAACAACGCGGTCAAGTACACCAGCGAGGGCTCCGTGACCCTCTCCGTCCGGTGCGAGCGGCTGGATGTCAACCGGGTCCGGGTCTCCTACTCCGTGGAGGACACCGGGCAGGGGGTCCGCAAGGAGAACATCCCTTACATCTTCAACGCCTTCCGGCGGGTGGACGAGGAGAAAAACCGCTACATCGAGGGCACCGGCCTGGGGCTGAGCATCGTCCACCAGCTGGTGGAGCTCATGGGCGGCGAGATCAGCGTCAACAGCGTCTACACCAAGGGCTCCATCTTCATCGTCACCCTGGAGCAGGACATCGTGGACGCCAAGGAGCTGGGGCGCTTTGACCTCTCCTCCCGGACCCGGGTCCAGGAGGGGGAGCCCTACCGGCAGAGCTTCGAGGCCCCGGACGCCCACATCCTGGTGGTGGACGACAACGACATGAACCTCATGGTGGTCAGCCGCCTTCTCGCCGCCACCAAGGTCCAGATCGACACGGCCTCCAGCGGGGCCGAGTGCCTGCGCCTGACCCAGAACCACCACTACGACTGCATCCTCATGGACCACATGATGCCGGAGATGGACGGCATTGCCTGCCTCCACGCCCTGCGCTCCCAGCCGGGGGGGCTCTGTCAGGACGTGCCCGTGGTGGCCCTCACCGCCAACGCCGGGAGCGGCAACCAGCTCCTCTACCGCAAGGAGGGCTTCAGCGGCTACCTCGCCAAGCCGGTCAGCGGCGCGCTGCTGGAGGCCGCGGTGCTCAGCATCCTCCCCAAGGAGCTGGTCCTTCTCAGCGACACGGTGCCCAAGGCGGACATCGACAAGGACATCCTCATCTTCGAGCAGGTCAAGCGGCGCTCCATCCTCGTGACCACGGACAGCGTGTGCGACCTGCCGGAAGCCCTGCGGCGGGAGTTCAGCATTTCCATATGCCCCTACTACGTGTGTACGGAGGAGGGGCGGTTCCTGGACGAGCAGGAGCTGAAGACCGACCAGATCCTCGCCCACATCTCCATGGGGCGGAAGGGGACGTCTCAACCCCCGGACGTGCGGGACTATGAGCTGTTTTTCGCCGAGAGGCTCACCGAGGCCCAGAACATCATCCACATCACCATGGCGCGGAATGTCAGCGAGGGCTACCAGAACGCCCAGGAGGCGGCGAAGTCCTTTGAGAACGTCACGGTCCTCGACTCCGGGCATCTCTCCAGCAGTCTGGGCCTGGTGGTGCTCAACGCCGCCTACATGGCCGAGCACCAGGCCGCCAAGGCGGACATTGTGGAGGCGGTAAAGCGGCTGGAGCGGCTGATCTCCTCCGCCTTCATCATCAACAGCACCCATATGCTCTGCCAGGCCGGGCGGATTCCCAGGCGGACCCAGATCCTCTGCGACGCCCTGCTCCTGCATCCGGTCCTGGTGCTGAAAAAGAGCCGGATGGTGGTGGGCAGTATGGAGATGGGGGGCTTCCCCCACGCGGCCAAGCGGTACATCCGCAGGACCCTCCTGGATGCGCGGAGCATCGACCGGCGCATCCTCTTCATCACCTATTCCGGCATGGACCAGAAGCAGCTCCAGTACGTCCAGGACCTGGTCAAACAGTACTGCCCCTTTGAGCGGGTGTACCTGCAAAAGGCGTCCCCCGCCATCGCAAGCAACTGCGGCCCCGGCTCCTTCGGTCTGCTGTTCATGCGCAAGGACGACGCCGTGATGCCGATTTTCCACACATCCCGGCAGGACGGGGCGGAAGCATGACTCCGCCCCGCCCTTTTTTCCCGTGAAAAGCCGCCTGCGGGGCATCCGGTTTTCCGCCCGGAGCGGGACCGGCCCTTTCTTTTTCCCGCCCGATGTGATATACTGACCCCAACACGGGCGGACCATCCGCCCGAAAGGACGGAGGATACGCACTTATGAGCTACATCGAGGTACAATACCCCGCCGAGAAGGCGGCATTCTACAAGCTTCTGAAGGAGCAGGCGGCGCTGTACACCGGGGAGGAGTCCGAACAGACGGCGGTCCTCGCCAACGCCGCCTCGGTCCTCGCCCAGGCCTTTCCGGAGGCGAACTGGGTGGGCTTCTACCTCATTGAGGGGGAGGAACTGGTGCTGGGGCCCTTCCAGGGGAAGCCCGCCGTCAGCCGCATCGGGTATGGCAAGGGGGTCTGCGGTACCGCCTGGAGGGAGGACCGCTCCCAGGTGGTGGAGGAGGTCTCCTGCTTTGCCGGGCACATCGCCTGCGACTGCAATACCCACTCGGAGATCGTCATCCCCCTGCGCCGCGCGGACGGGCGGATGTGGGGGGTCCTGGACATGGACAGCGTCCTGCCGGGACACTTCACGGAGGCCGACCGGGCCGGGCTGGAGGACATCGTCCCCCTCCTGGACCGGGGTGAGGGAGAAAACCCGGTCCTCCGGGCCCTCCACGAGCGCAAGAGCGTGCGGGCCTACACCGGGGAGCCGGTGACCGAGGCGGAGAAGGAGGCCATCCTCGCCGCCGCCTGCGCCGCCCCCACGGCGGGCAATCAACAGCTCTACACCATCCTGGACATCACGGACCAGGCGGTCAAGGACGCCCTGGCCGTCTCCTGCGACAACCAGCCCTTCATCGCCAAGGCGAGCGCGGTGTTCGTCTTCTGCGCGGACTGTCAGAAGTGGTACGACGCCTTCCGCTCCGGCGGCTGCGATCCGCGCCTGCCCGGAGCCGGGGATCTGATGCTTGCGGTGACCGACTGCGCCATCGCCGCCCAGAACGCGGTCACCGCCGCCGAGAGCCTGGGCCTGGGCTCCTGCTATATCGGGGACATCATGGAGCGCTGCGAGGTCCACCGGGAGCTGCTCCATCTCCCGGACTACGTGTTCCCGGCGGTCATGCTGGTCATCGGCCGCCCCACCCGGCAGCAGCGGGAGCGTCCCAAGCCCAGGCGCTGTGCCCTGGAGCACATCGTCCACGAGAACGCCTACCGGGTCATGGACGGCGGGGAGCTCAGGGAGATGCTGGCCTACCAGGCCGGGGAGCGGCCCTATGAGGAGTGGCTCGCCGCCTTCTGCGCGCGGAAGTACCAGTCGGACTTCTCACGGGAGATGACCCGGTCCGTGGAGGCGTACCTGAAGGCCTTCGGCGGGGAACGGTGAAAAATCCCAGATGGGAGTGTCCAAAATAAAGAGTGCCCAGGCCAGAAGCAAAGATGTAGTTTTTCCGAGGGAGCATAAAAACGAGGCTCCCGCGGCGCAGGAAAACGCACCGCGAAAGCCTCAATTTCAGGGCGTATGATTACATGAAAGAGGACGGAGCCCCAGCTCCGCCCTCTTTTCACATCTGCTCATTAAGGTACAGCCCGACGCGGCTGTTGAGCATCTGCACCGTCTGCTCCAGGTCCCGGTCCCCGGCGAAGTACGCCCCGGCGGTGTCCAGCACGATGTCACGCACCTCCTTGTCCAGCAGGATGGAAGAACGGTTCGTGTCAAACAGGGAGGTAACATACTCCAACTGCTCCCTCGTCACAGGATCATCAAAAAAGTAGTTTCCATTGCCTACCGGGATTCCACGCTGTGCTCTGACCTCCGATGCTCTCCCCCGATTATGAATTTTTTTATTGACAGGAAATCCCCTATCTCCAAAATCATAATCCCCCGGTTTGGGACAGAGCTCCCACCGGATGTACTGCCAAGCAGCATCCTTATCTGCACAGGTGGAGGACATTGCAAGTTTGATACCGCGAGGCTCTATGTAAACACCGGAGCTGTCGTCCCCTACTGGATACCCTATGCAGGTTGCTTCGCCAAAATAGAGGTCCGCATCCCGAACATTAGCGTAATACCAGAAGCTGGTGTCATCCAGCATAACGATGCCGTCCATCTGCCGGTTGTGATACTCGTTCTTTCGGTCCTCCTGCGATGTGTAATAAGGATGCCATGAACACTCGTCAGGAACACGTTTGACAAGGTCCAGGATGGAGCGGAATGTTTCGCTGTCAAAATGACATTGCCTGCTTTCCAGGTCGATGAACAGATCCGAAAATCCGTACAGAAAGGAAGCAAGCAAATGTTGTTGCACCGAATAATCTTCGTAAGTCTCCAGAATTACAGACCCTTCCGGCATGGTCTCAAATGCTTCCAGCAGGTCCTCCACCGTCCAGCCGGTCCGGTCTCCCACCACCGCTTTTGCACCTGTCAGCGTATGAAGCTGGAAAACACTGAAAACAGTGTAAAGGCCGCCGTCGACTTCTGCTGCCTTCAAGGGAGCTTCTATGATCCCGTTTCTTCCCAATCCCATATCATTTTCGATGTAGGGCCACAGGTCCTCCAGGAACCCTTTTTTCGCAAGCTTCTGGTAAGGGAGTTCCGTGGTCTCCCCAGAGGTGCCCAGCTCGATAATGTCCGGAACTTTGCCCGCTGCGATCTCCGTCATTAAAAGGTCCATTCCCTGCTGCCCACCTTCGGACGTCTGGGAGTAATCCCGCACCTCGATCTGAACCTCGCCCTCATGCTCCCTGTTGAACCGATCCAGCCATTCCCGGTCTACCCCGTCCTCGCTGATTTGGGCATAAATCAGCGTTGTGACGCCCGGTTCCGACTCTGGTTCCGACGCAGGGTTCTCTCCGCCTGCTCCGCAGGCGGAGAGAACGAGCAGAAGGGAGATAATGAAAAACGACAGGAAAAGGGCTGCCAGTCTTTTTACCGCTGTCATTGTTTTTCTCTCCTTTCACGCCTGCTCATTGAGATACAGCCCGACGCGGTCGTTGAGCATCTGTACCGTCTGTTCCAGGTCCCGGTCCCCGGCGAAGTACGCCCCGGCGGTGTCCAGCACGATGTCACGCACCTCCTTGTCCAGCAGGATGGAAGAACGGTTCGTGTCAAACAGGGAGGTAACATACTCCACCTCCTCCTTTGTCATAGGATCGTAAAAAAAATAGCTTGTATCGCCTGGGAGTACATTGTGTGCTACGACCGCCCGTGCTCTCACCCGACTATGAAGTTTTTTATTGACAGGAAATCCCCAAGCCTCATCCGGTTTTGGACAGAGCTCCCACCGGATGTATTGCCAAGCGGCATCCTTATCTGCGCAGGTGGAGGACATTGCAAGCTTGATACCGCGAGGCTCTATGTAAGCGCCGGGACTGCCGTCCCCCACTGGATATCCTATGCAGGTTGCTTCGCCCAAATAGAAGTCCGCAAGCCAAAAATCATTGTAATACGTGAAGCTAGTGTCATCCAGCATAACCAGGCCATCCATCTGCCGGTCTTGATATTCGTACTTTCGGTCCTCCTGCGATGTGTAATAAGGATGCCATGAACACTCGTCAGGGACACGTTTGACAAGGTCCAGGATGGAACGGAATAGTTCGCCGTCAAAATGACATTGCCTGCTTTCCAAGTCGATGAACAGATCCGAAAATCCGTACAGAAAGGAGGAAAGCAGGTGTTGTCTCACTGAATAATCTTCATAAGTCTCCAGAATCACAGCCCCGTCCGGCATGGTCTCAAACGCTTCCAGCAGGTCCTCCACCGTCCAGCCGGTCCAGTCTCCCACCACCGCTTTGGGGGCTGTCAGCGTATGAAGCTCGAAATATCCGAAAACAGTGTAAAGGCCACCGTCGACTTCCGCTGCTTTCAAGGGAGCTTCTATGATCCCGACTCTTCCCAATCCCATATCATTTTCGATGTAGGGCCACAGGTCCTCCAAGAACCCTTTTTTCGCAAGCTTCTGGTAAGGGAGTTCCGTGGTCTCCCCAGAGGTGCCCAGCTCGATAATGTCCGGAACTCTGCCCGCTGCGATCTCCGTCATTAAAAGGTCCATTCCCTGCTGTCCACCTTCGGACGTCTGGGAGTAATCCCGCACCTCGATCTGGACCTCGCCCTCATGCTCCCTGTTGAACCGATCCAGCCACTCCCGGTCTACCCCGTTTTCGCTGATCTGGGCATAAATCAAGGTCGTGACCCCTGGGTCCTGCATAGCGTTCTCTCCGCCTGCGGAGCAGGCGGAGAGAACGAGCAGAAGGAGTACGGCTGGAGCCAGGAGAAACTGCTTCTGGGACTTCTTCATGGCGATTACCTCCGGAAAATTGATCTATTCAACGGTCCAAAGCCGGTGAACACGGTCTTTTGCGCTTTTTCGACCTGTTGACAATAGTATACCACAGTCTACTGTACCTGTCTATGCTGTTTCACGGAAATCTTAGCCAATATGAAACGATACATTTTCGAAACCCTATGTGAAAAGAGGACGGAGCTCTCAGCCCCGTCCTCTTTTTACATCTGTTCATTAAGGTACAGCCCGACGCGGCTGTTGAGCATCTCCACCGTCTGGTCCAGGTCCCGGTCCCCGGCGAAGTACGCCCCGGCTACCTCCAGCACGATATCCCGCACGTTCTTGTCCAGCAGGATGGAACAACGGTTCGTGTCAAGCAGGGCGTCAACATACTCCAACTGCTCCTTCGTCACAGGATCGTCAAAAAAATAGTTTCCATTGCCTACCGGGATTCCACGCCGTGCTCTGATCTCCGATGCTCTCCCCCGATTATGAAGTTTTTTATTGACAGAAAATCCCAATCCCCTCCCCGGTTTTGTACAGAGCTCCCACCGGATGTACTGCCAAGCGGCGTCCTTATCTGCGCAGGTGGAGGACATTGCCAGCTTGATACCGCTAGGCTCTAGGTAAATACCAGGACTGCCGTCCCCCACTGGATACCCTATGCAGGTTGCCTCGCCAAAATAGAGGTCCGCATCCCGAACATTAGCGTAATACCAGAAGCTGGTGTCATCCAGCATAACGATGCCGTCCATCTGCCGGTTGTGATATTCGTTCTTTCGGTCCTCCTGCGATGTGTAATAAGGATGCCATGAACACTTGTCAGGGACACGTTTGACAAGGTCCAGGATGGAGCGGAATAGTTCGCCGTCAAAATGACATTGCCTGCTTTCCATGTCGATGAACAGATCCGAAAATCCGTACAGAAAGGAGGAAAGCAGGTGCTGTCTCACTGAATAATCTTCATAAGTCTCCAGAATCACAGACCCTTCCGGCATGGTCTCAAACGCTTCCAGCAGGTCTTCCACCGTCCAGCCGGTTCGGTCTCCCACCACCGCTTTCGCACCTGTCAGCGTATGAAGCCGGAAACCCTCGAAAACAGTGTAAAGACCGCCGTCGACTTCCGCTGCTTTCAAGGGAGCCTCTATGACCCCGCCCCTTCCCAATCCCATATCATTTTCGATGTAGGGCCATAGGTCCTCCAAGAACCCTTGTTCCGCAAGCTTCCGGTAAGGAAGTTCTGTGGTCTCTCCGGAGGTGCCAAGTTCAATAATGTCCGGAACTTTGCCCGCTGCGATCTCCGTCATTAAAAGGTCCATTCCCTGCTGTCCCCCCTCGGACATCTGGGAGTAATCCCGCACCTCGATCTGGACCTCGCCCTCATGCTCCCTGTTGAACCGCTCCAGCCACTCCCGGTCTACCCTGTCCTCGCTGATTTGGGCATAAATCAGCGTTGTGACGCCCGGTTCCGGCTCTGGGTCCGGCGTGGGGTTCTCTCCGCCTGCGGAGCAGGCGGAGAGAACGAGCATAAGGGATACGACGAAAGACGATAAGAGGTGCTGTTTACGCAGACGCATCAGGTGCGCGCCGGTCTTGTCCAGTACCCACAGCCAATGCAATCAAAATGCTCTGTAGCAACGCCGTCAACCGTTGTTACCCATGTTCTCGCAGACGCTCCGCACTTGGGGCACCAAATTACCTGATTCCTGGGCTGGACCGTTGTCTCACAGCAGGTTCCGTCGTGCACATGCTCCTCCTCATAAGCGGCGGACGCCGTGGCCATGAGGGAGAACGCCATCATCATTGCCAGCACCAGCGCCAGCAGCTTCCGGGACTTCTTCATAGTAGTTACCTCCACAAAAAATGTATTTATTCAACAGCTAAAAGCCGGTGAACACGGTTTTTTGCTCTATTTCGACCTGTTGAGGATACTATATCACAGCCCGCAGGTCCTGTCTATATCGTTTCGCGCACATTTTTGATTTCCGCGAAACGATATAGTTTTACTGTTGACATTTTCCAAAAAATACAGCATAATAGGGAAAAACAGCAAAATCTCTGCTGTTCCTATCTGAAACGGAGGACCGGGTTTATGGAAAAGATGCCGATCGGCGCTTACATCAAGCAGCAGCGGGAGGCCAAGGGCTGGTCTCAGGAGTTCCTGTGCGAGGGCGTCTGCAGCAGGACCACCCTCTCCCGCATAGAGAACGACAGCCAGGCCCCCTCTTTCACCACCTTGAACAAGCTGTTTGAAAAGCTGGGCCTGCCCTCCAGGCAGTTTTTGATGCTGGCGGACATGCCCAGCATCGAGGCGGATAATTTACAGAAGAAAATCAGAAATAACAGCGTTCTTTGCCAGGAGACGGAGGGGGAGGAGCGCGCCCGGCTCCTGGAGCAGTTCCAGAAGGACCTGGAGAGGCTGGAGACCCTGTGCGGGAAGGACAATCCCCTCTTCCGGCAGTTTGCATTGAGCACACAGGTCACCGCAGGCCGTCCGGACGGGCCCTACAGCAGCGAGGAGCGGCTGGATATGCTGCTGGAGGCCATCCGGCTGACGGTCCCCCTGTTTGACCTGGAGAAGATCGCCGCGTTCCGGTACACCGAGACGGAGATCGTCCTGATCAACAAGCTCGCGCGGACCTATTCCAGAGCTGGGAACAGGAAAAAAGCAATCAGCATATCCCGCCAGCTACTTAAGTATATTGAGAAAAACAATCAGAGCCTGGACAGCTACGCCAGGCAGTTTTGTCTAGTCGCCCATAATTATGCTATTGACCTTGCGTTGGAAAAGAAGTACAAGGACGCCATCTGCTACGCGGAAAAGTGCCGCGAAGCCGGCAACGCCAACGGCTACTACAATTTTCTTCCCGAATGTATGGCAATTATGGGAGAGTGTTATTTCTTCCTGGACGACCGGGAGAAAAGCGCGGACTGCTATACACAGGCATTCTACCTTTTTAGGGCATATGGAGATAGAATCAACCTTGCCATTGTACAGCAAGAGACGAAGGAGCGCCTGGGGCTGGAAATACCGGACTGATCAGGTTTGCTTGGAATCGTCCTTTCCTGTGATAATCTCTCCCCCCTCGACCCCCAGAGGCATGACCGGCTCCTCCAGCGTCTCCAGGTCCAGAGACTCCTCGATCACGGTGGAACCGGCGGGGTCCGGTTCACAGGCAGCCCGGGTCTGGCCGGGCATCAAAGACAGACACAGCAGCAGGGACAGCAGCAGAGAGGTCAGTTTTTTCAGCATGAGGGGTCACCCTTTCTTTTTTTGTCCAAATCCAGTATACACCAAAAGCTCCCGCCTGTCTGTATCGTTTCGCGAACATTTTTATTGTCCGCGAAATAGTACACGCAAAAATCCTGTTCCAAACACAAAATATCCTATCCTGAGGTTACTTTCCCGCATCCGCGCATTCCCAGACAGGCCCAGTCTCCGTACACAGCCCCGCCATCTTCCCGGATCAGCCCGGAGGCCGCCGTCACATCATGGACATGATCCGAGAAATGGGACTATCGGCGGCGGCGGGGATGCCCCCCCGGACATTCCCCGCCGCTGTATTTATGAGGTTTTGGACCGCCCGTCAGGGGCGCACCAGCTCCGCCGTATAGCGGACGCCGCCCGCCTCCGTCAGGTCCATAAGGTCCGTCAGGACCGCCTGAGGGTCGGTGTAGCAGACCACGCTGTCCTCACAGAACACCGCGTCCACGCCCTTTGCCGCCAGGGCGGCGGCTTCCTCCCTGCCGAAGGGCTCGCCGGTGATATACACCGGGATCATCTCCAGCAGGATCTGGGCGCACCCCATCTCCCGGTCATAGCAGATCAGGTTGTCGACGGCGCTCTTGCACAGGGCGTCCGCAGGGTCCAGGTAGCAGCTTCGCATCTCCCCGCCGGGCAGGGCGCGGTAGTACAGAAGATCCCGCTCGTTCAGGGGAAAATCCCGCATCCGGACGATGGACATGGGGCCTTGGTAGTGGAGGTTCGCCGCGGGGCAGATCCCGTCCGCCTGCCGGTGGTGGACGGTGTAGGTGTAATCCATACCGCTGCCGTCCAGGGTTCGGAAGAAGCCGTCGCAGCTGCTCAGCGTCCCCTTGGTATACCCGGCGGCGATGAGCTCCCGGGCCAGATAGTCCGCCACAAAGGCGTTTTTCATCCAGAAGAAGTCCAGAAACCGGGTTACGCCCCGCTCCTTGGCCCAGGCCAGGTACTCCGGTGAGACCTTCAGCCGCACCCGGCCCTCCCCCAAAAACTCCAGGTCAATGGCCTGGGGGTCGTTGGCGAAGAACAGGACCTCATCGTACTCCTTCCGCACCTCCTCGCTGAGGCTGGGGTCGTAGTAGGCCAGCTGAGAGTCGTCCTCGCAGGTGAAGAGGCCCTCGTACCGCTCGTAAATTGGTCCCAGGTACAGCTCCCGCCGCCCCCGCTCCGCAAAGGCTTCCAGGGCCTCGTACAGAGCCCCTTCCACCTCCAGCGCCTCGTTGGGATGGCGGTTGATGGAGGCGAGATTCCGGACGCCCTCGAACTCCTCCCCGCTGTTGAACAGCTGATAGGACACCTGACAGGCGCGGGTATAGACGTCCTTCACCCCTTTGCCCTCCTTACTGGAGCTGCTGTTGTAGAGGAAGGAGAAGTCGCTGCCGCTGCTGAGTCCGGCGGCCTGGACCGTCTGCCACCCCGGCTGGGGGATCAGCAGCTGCGCGGCGCTGTAGACCAGGAAGGACACGCCGACCGCCGCAAGGATCAGCACTACGGCCAGCCGGCCCTTGCTGACAGCGTCCCCGTCCACCTCCAGCCGCTCCACGGGTCTGGGGCGGAAGCGGTCCTGACTGCCTCTCGTGGTGCGTCCCAAATCAGATCACCACGAAGGCGAACAGGACCAGGAACACCGCCAGGATAATTCCCAGCATGACGAATCCGGCGATCGTCCCCTTCCTGCACTGTTTGTAGTTGCGGATATGCCGGAACTTCTTGAAGAGGAGCATCCCCACCAGGCCCAGGATGGGCAGCAGGAAGGACAAGACCACATACCAGATGCTTCCGGTGTCGTGGGGGGGCTGGACCAGGAACTCCTGCAGCTTCGCCTCGTCGATGGCGGTCTCCACGCGCTTGATCTCCGTGCCCTCCTCCGCGATCTGGATGGGCTTGAGGGGCACGCCCTTCTCCCGAATGGCCTTGTACTCCGCGATCTCCTTCTTGTTGCCGTAGACAAAGTGGTTATGGCCGATGTCTACCAGCTCCGGCTGGTCGGTGGAGTAGTCGTGGATGGAGGGATCATAGGTGTAGAGCACCTTCCGCTTCTCCAGCCTGGGGTCCGGAATGGGGATGGCGGAGATGAGGGAGTGAGTGTAGGGGTGGAGCGGGAAGTTGAAGAGCTCCTCCGCCTCCGCGATCTCTACGATATGCCCCTTGTAGATGACGCCGATGCGGTCGGAGATGAAGCGGACCACGCTCAGGTCGTGGGCGATGAAGAGATACGTCAGCTCCTTCTCCTCCTGGAACTTCTTCATGAGGTTGAGGACCTGGGCGCGGATAGACACGTCCAGTGCGGAGATGGGCTCGTCAGCCACCACCATCTCCGGCTCCATGACCATGGCCCGGGCGATGCCGATGCGCTGGCGCTGTCCGCCGGAGAACTCGTGGGGGTAGCGGGTCAAATGCTCCGGCAGGAGGCCCACCTGCTCGATCATGTTCTCCACCTTTTTTACGCGGTCGGCCTCGTTCTCAAAGAGGTGGAAGTTGTAGAGGCCCTCGGAGATGATGTAGTCCACGGTGGCCCGCTCGTTGAGGCAGGCCGCGGGGTCCTGGAAGACCATCTGGATGTTCCGGATGATCTCCCGGTCCAGGGTATGGGGGATCTTTCCGGAGATGCGGACCCCCTTGTAGTCAATCTCGCCGTTGGCCAGCGGGTTGACCCGGATGACGGCGCGGCCGATGGTGGTCTTGCCGGAGCCGGATTCGCCCACCAGGGAGAAGGTCTCCCCCTTGTAGATGTCAAAGGACGCGTTCTGGACGGCGCGGACGGCGTCGTCCCCCTTGCCGAAGGTGATGTCCACATTCTTCAGGGACAGGAGGACCTCCCTGCCGGTCTTCTGATCGATAGGGCCGTGCTCCGGCAGATGGGACACGCGGGTCTCAGTTTCTTGTTTCATAGCAGCCACTTTCTATCCTCCCCCCTCAAATATTGAACGCCTTGATGAGCTTGCCGTGGATATCGTCGATCCCCTCCGGCTTCTCGATCTTCGGAGCGTGGGGGGCCAAAAGCCACGTCTTGGCGTAGTGGGTATCCGACACCTGGAACATGGGCGGCTCGGCCAGGGTGTCGATCTTCATGCAGTAGTGGTTGCGGGGCGCGAAGGCGTCGCCCACGATCTGGTTGTAGAGGCTCGGGGGCGTACCGGCGATGGAGAAGAGCGTGGTGTTCTTCTGGGCCAGCTGGGGCAGGGAGCTCAAAAGCGCCCAGGTGTAGGGGTGGCGGGGATCGTAGAAGACCTCCTCCGCCGTGCCCAGCTCCACGATCTGTCCGGCGTACAGCACCGCCACACGGTCGGCCACATTGGCCACGACGCCCAGGTCATGGGTGATGAAGACGATGGTGTATTTGAACTCCTTTTGCAGGTCCTTGATGAGCTGGAGGATCTGCGCCTGGATGGTCACGTCCAGGGCCGTGGTGGGCTCGTCGCAGATGAGGATCTTTGGCTGGCAGGACAGTGCGATGGCGATGACGATGCGCTGGCGCATACCGCCGGAGTACTCGAAGGGGTAGTCGTCGAAGCGGGCCTCTGCATTGGGGATGCCCACCTTGTGCATGAGCTCCATGGCCCGGCGGCGGGCCTCCACCTCGGAGCAGTTCTGGTGCTTGAGGATGACGGAGGTGATCTGCTTGCCGATGGTGATGATGGGGTTGAGGCTGGTCATGGGGTCCTGGAAGACGGTGGCGATGCGCTCACCGCGGATCTTGCACCAGTCCTTGGCGTTCTTCACCAGGGCCAGGTCCAGCATACAGTCGCCATGGAGGCTGTCGGCCGTCTCGTCCAGGTACTTCACCCAGCTGGTGACGTTGGCGAAGACCGCGTTGCGCTGTTCGTCGCTGTCCAGGTCTACGCCCATGCGCATGGCATCGGTCAGGGCGGAGATGAGCTGGTTGAAGAGCTTGCCGCGCTTGCCGGTGCTGTAGCTCTCAACGGAGAGGACGACCTCCTTGGCCAGGATCTTATTGCGCTCCTTGGCCTGGTTCGAGATGTCCTGCTTGGTCTCCTTCTCATACTGGGCGTCCAGCACGGCCTTCTGCTCGGCGTACTTCTTGTTGAAGGCGGCATCCTTTTCGGCGGCGGCTTTGCGGTCCTTGGCCGCCTGCTCCTCCTTGGCCGCGAGGGCCTTCATCTCCTTCTCCATCTCCTTGAGGCGACGGCCCGCCTCGCAGATCTTGTCCTTCTCCTTGGAGGGGTCATAGGCCTGCTTGGCGTTGAAGAGGTTGTTGTGCTTGTCCTGGAGCTCCTTGCGCTCCCTGGCGAAAGCGGCGCGCTCCTCATCGCTGAGGGTGCTGCGCACCCGCTTCTCGCTCTCCAGGGCCTGGAGCTTCTGGTAGGTGGCCGCGCCGTATTCCAGGCGGGCGGCGTCGTTGAGCTTCGCCTCGGCGTTGGAGAGCATCTGCTGGGCGGCGGGGGTCAGCTTCGCGTGGGTATCCGTCAGGGCCTTGTCATGGAAGACAATGCTCCCGTTGCTGATATAGCCGTTGGAATCCAGCATCCCCGCGAAGGTCTTGGTAAAAACGGACTTGCCGGAGCCGGACTCGCCCACGATGGCGATGGACTCGTTCTCCAGGATGTCCAGGGAAATCCCCCGGATGGCGGTCAGTTCCCGGCCGCGGACACGGAACTTGACATGGAGGTCCTTGACGGACAACAGGACGTTCTTGTTTTCTGCCATATCTCTGCCTCCTTACATATGGGTCCGCGGGTCGGACGCGTCGCCCAGGTTCTGTCCCACCAGGTACAGCACGATGGTGATGATGGATGCCACGAACACGGGGCACCAGAACTCCCAGCCCCAGCCCGGCGTCACCATGGCGTTCTGCGCCAGGTAGATCAACTTACCCAAGGTGACTTCGTTCATGCCCAGACCCAGGAAGGACAGGAACACCTCGTAGGAGATGTAGCCGGGGACCTCCGCGGCCAGCATGGTCACGATGATGCTGGTCATGAAGGGCAGGATGTTCTTCATGGCGATCTTGAAGGTGGAGGTCCCAAGGCACCGGGAGGCCAGGTTATACTCCCGGTCCCGGATGATGATGACCTGCACACGCAATGAGTAGGCGATGCCCAGCCACCCTGTCAGCGTCATAGCGAAGACCATGGTCCAGAAGGTGGCCCTGAAGAGCATCACCAGCACGGACAGCAGGAGGATGTAGGGCACGTTGGCGATGACGCTGTAGATCACGATCATCACGCTGTCCACCTTCTTGGAGAAGCCCCAAAGGGCACCCAGGACCACACCGATGGTCATATTGATGGCCGCGCAGATGAAGGCCAGGGAAAGGGAAATCTGCGCGCCGTACCAGATGGCGTCAAAGGTGGATTCGCCCGCCGCGCCGGTGCCGAAGATGTACTTGAGGTGGAAGCCGTACTGCTTAAAGGCAGCGGCGGGGGTTAGGTGCTTGGCGTCCACGTTGAGCAGGTTGCCGAACCGGTCGTAGTCCGTAAAGGCGGGATACAGGTAGGACATCAGGATGACGACCGCCAGGAGCGCCAGGATCACGATGTTGAGCTTGTTCCGGAAAAACACTCGGAATACGCTCTTCCAATAGGAGTAGCGGGGCGCGGTGATCTTCTCAGACGCCAGGTCATTGTTGTCCACATGGGAGAACAGCTCCTCCGTGCTGAGGCCAAATTGACTATAATCAAATTCCATACTTCTCACCTAGCCTTTTCTGTGAACGAGATCCGCGGGTCTACCACAGTCATCATGACATCGCCCAGGATCATGGAGACCACCGACAGCGTTGCGTAGAAGAGGGTCATACCCACGATGACGCCGTTGTCGTAGGCGGCGATGGCGTCTGTCAGCAGGCCGCCGGCGCCAGGGACAGCGTAGATCCGCTCGGTCATGATGGAGCCGGTCATGGCGAAGATGATGGCGCCGGGGATGCCGCTGAAAATGGGGATGGCCGCGTTCTTCAGGATGTGCTTGCGGAAGATCTCCCCCTCCGTCAAGCCGCCGGACCGGGCGAACTTCACGTAGTCGGAGTTCATCTGGTCGATCATGTACCGGCGCAGCCACTTCATCGTGCCCGCCACCTGGGGCAGGGCCAGGGAAGCGATGGGCAGAACATACATCAGCTTCGACCCCTTCTCCAGGTCAAAGGTCGTCGGCAGGCCGAAGACCACGTCGCCGATGGCCCGGAACATGAAGATATACGCCAGGGACGGCACCGCGCTGATGAAGATGATATACATCGTGCCCAGCTTGTCAAACAGCTTGTCTTTTTTCAGGGCCATAGCGATACCCAAGGGCACACCCAGTAGGTACGCGGCGAAGGTGGCAATGATGCCGATGACAAAGGAGAAGCCCAGCTTGGAGAAGGACTGCTTCACCGTACCCACGTTGGTGTAGTTGTCCGTGAAGCGGGCCTGGAGGAAATCACCGCCGGCGGCCAGGCTGTTGGGGCTGTATCTGGCGGTGTGCAGGTCGTCCGCAGCCTGCTCCTGCAAGCCCGTGGGGAAGGTGGTGTCCGAGAGGACGTAGGCTCCCTGGGGGCGGCTCATGGTCTCGAACACGTCCACGCCCTTGTTGACGCTGTAAGAAGCGCCCAGCCGGATGGTGGCGATATTCTGGTGGATGAAGGGGAACTTATTTGAGAAATAGAGCAGGTACTTGTACTCCGTTCCATTTCCCATAATAGCGGGGGCGAACTTTTTCCCGCCGTATGCCGGATCGTGCAGGGTGAATGTGACGCCCGGATCTTCCACGCCCCCCGTGGGGTCCTCCCTCTCTGAGTAGTGGATGCTGTCCACAGTGATGAGGTTGCCCAGATAGGTGAGCAGCCGCTCAAAGAGAGGGATATCCTGGTGGGCAAAAAAGATCTGCGCGCCTCCAGCGGCCAGACGGCCGCCCAAAAGATCTGCGTCCCTCCGCAGGATGCTATAGCCTTGGGACTCGTACTCCTCGACGAAGCGGGCGGCGTACTCCTTGACGATGTCGGAGTCCTCCTCCGGTGTGCGGCCAAAGGCGGCGGCGGCGGAGCGGGTCTCCTCGTCGATCTCCCCTTTGTTGGCCAGCTCCTGCAGCCACTCCGTATAGGGAACGTAATCCAGGTAGCCGTACTCCTCCCACTTGCTGTACATGTACACGTAGCGCGTATTGCTGGTCTGCCGGGTAAACATGGGGTCCTTGGAGAACACCAGGTCACGGTCCATCAGGGAATAGATCAACAGCATGACGATGGCCATCGCGGCGATAATGGCCAATATGCCGGTCACAAGCCGCCTGATCAGATATTTTAGCATAATTCACTCCCTAAATAGGGCTTGCGGGAGAATGACTTGCGTCATTCTCCCGCAAGCGCAGTTATCGACTTACAGCCTCCATCGCTGGCGGCCTGTGGGATTGATTAACCCCAGAAGCCGAAGGGCTTGGTCATTCTGCCGGTGTACTTGGCCAGGGTTTCCAGATAGCAGCCGGCGTCGCCGTAGTCGGGCGTCCAGCCGGTGACTCTGACGCCGTAGTCGTAGTTGACCTTCGAGCCGGTCTCGGCGTAGTAGCCGGTGTTGTCCACGTCGTCAGAGACATCGCCAAGGATCAGGTTGACCTTGACAAAGCCCTGCAGGGAGGCCTCAAGGCTCTGCTGGAAGGCGACCATGCCGTTGTAGCCATTGGTCCAGCTGCTGTTGACGGGCACGTCGAGCTGGATGGGGTTCTCCGTAGTGACCTCAACGCCCTGGGCGGCCAGCTCCTCGATGGCCTTGTTCAGGTAGGTCATGGCGTTCTCAGGGCTGTACCAGCCGTCATAGCCGTCGCTACTACCGCCGTCGACATCAGTGTTCCAGACCACGACGGGCAGGCCGATCTTGTCGACGAAGGCCTGGAGCATCTCGCCGTACCATGTGCCGGCGGGGAAGGTGGCGGATTCGCCGTCATACAGGGTGACAGTGGTATCCGCAGACAGGGCGGAGAAGCTGCCGGGCACGTAGCTGTTGCGCAGGCTGGCAAACTTGAGCTCCTCACCGATCTCCTGGGCGAGCACACCGCCGCGGTCGAAAGCCATGTTCACGGCCAGACGGAAGTTGGTGTTGTTGACCGCACTGTGGGTGCGGGCGGCGTCATCCAGGATGTCGGAGGTGTAGACCCCGGCCTCCAGGTCGATGGCGTCAGCACTGTCGTGGGTCTGACCGGAGACCATCCGGTTGGGATCGTTGAAGTTGGCGAAGCCCAGACGGGGGAAGCACCAGAAGTTAGCATAGGTGGTGGAAACCAGCTTGCCCTGGAAGTGGTAATCGTCAAAGACGCCGTCCTCCCGGGCACGCACCAGGGCGCTGGCGTTCAAGCCAACACCGACGATCTCCTTGTTCTGGGCCATGTTGTATGCCTGAAGGGGATCACTGCCGTCACTGTAGTAGAAGGTCATGGAGGTGAGGTTGACGCCGTCGGGGTTCCAATAGGTGGGGTTGGGCTTGAGGACGATGGAGTTCTTCGCAGTCCAGCTGGTGATCAGCAGGGGGCCGCAGTAGGCGATGTTGTTGGGGGAACTGCCGTAGGTGTAGCTGCTGGAGGCGGAATCGAACTCAGCGCCGAACTTGCCGCCCTGGGACTCGTAGTAGCTGCGGCACAGGGGCGCGGCGATGCCGTCATAGGTCAGCATGGTGGGGAACACGGCGAAGGGCTTCTCCAGCGTGATCTGCAGGGTGTACTTGTCGAGGGCCTGGACGCCGACATGGCTGAAGTCGGGGTCGGAGCCATCCACATAGTTCAGGTAGCCTTCGATGACGCCGCAGAAGAGCTCCTCCTGGCCGCCGCCGCAGTCAGCAACGTGCTGCAGAGCAGCGACCCAGTCGTCGGCCTGGACCTCGCCGACCTCACGGCCCTGGGAATCCACCCACTTCACGCCCTGACGGATGTGGAAGGTGAAGACGCTGTTGTCCTCGTTGACCTCCCAGCTCTCGGCCAAACAGGGCTGCATGACGTTCTCATTGTCGTACATGACCAGCTTATCCACGGTCCTGCAGACGTAGTAGCTGTCGTTGGTATTCCAGCTTGCCATGCAGTCCCAGGTGGTGGGGTCGGCGCTGTAGGTGGTGGCGTACTCCGTGGTGAAGGTGTGGCCCTGCTCCGTCAGGTAGTTCTTGGCCCACTCCCTGTAGGTGCCGGTGCCCTTGACCTCGTTCCACTTCTCCCTGAGGACGGCGCGCTCCTCAACGCTGACGTAGTTGTCCGCGAGGATGAGGCAGTTCTCATAGCGGTTCTGGTCATTGCCCCAGTCCACGCCGGGGGCGGTATAGGGGACGACGCGGTTCATGGCGTAGTTACCGCCTTGGGAAGTCATGGGCGCGAAAGCACCGCTGGCCAAGAGCTGGGCCTCCGCATAGGCCATCTTCACAAGACGCTCATCCAGGTCCACGGCAGCCAGACCGTCCTGCAGGGCCTCATAGAAGGAGCCGAAGGCGTTGTCGTACAGCACATCCCACTCATAGGTGACGGGCACGAACGCGCCGGGCTCAGCTGGGGGGGTGTCGCCGGGCTCACTGGGCTCGCTGGGGGTGGTGGTGGGCTCCTGGTTGGGCGTGTCGCCGTTGCCGCCGCCGCCACCACAGGCGACGAGGCCCAGCACCATGACCATAGCCAGGAGCAGAGCAACAATTCTCTTCATACACTTGGTCCTCCTACAATTTAGAATAATATTATTTTTAACCGCCAAGACAAGAAGAGCCCATCTCCAAACCGGCGGTCAAAAAACAGGGGGTAGCCATTGACCTTCCAGTCTGCCGGTAGGGCAGACTGGGCCAAAAGTACTTTTGGCGGCGCGTCCCTGAAATTTTGCAGAGATGAAAATTTGTGTCGGTTCTGTGAACACTATAGCAATTTTCCATCAGTTTGTCAATACAGCGCTGTTAATCCTGTAAGATTTCGACAAATCAGCAGGCTCTTTTTTATATAATGTGCAAGCTTAACTGGCATTTCTCCTTCTAATATATGCCCCGTTTGGGGTTCGATTCTCCAAATTCGCGAACGATTTTACACATATTCTACAACTTCAAATTATTGTTTACCACTCAAGAGGACGCGGCGGCGAATCAACCGGCCTGCAGATGTGAACTCCAGTATCAGGGGGCGTCTGTTCCAGGCAGAAAAGTGTCCTCCCAGGCCGCTTTCGCGGCAGTCCATCTAACCTCCCCTTGCATTTTACACCTGTTGGTAGTACAATACTACCAACAAAACCGCAAAAACTGCTTAGAGGAGGTAATACTTTATGAAGGACGGATTCATCTGCACCGCTGCCGGTACGCCTAAGATCAAGGTCGCCGACTGCCGGTACAACGCGGAACAAATTTTCACCATGATGCGAGAGGCCGAGCGGCAGGGGGTAAAACTCCTGGTACTGCCGGAGCTGTGCCTGACCGGCTACACCTGCGCCGACCTCTTTCTTCAGGACACCCTCCTGGACGGGGCCGGGGAGGGCCTGCGGACCATCCTGGAGGCCACGAAAAACCTGGATGTCCTCACGGCCATCGGTCTGCCGGTGCGGAACAAATGGGACAACAAGCTGTATAATTGCGCCGCCGTCATACAGAGAGGAGAGATCCTGCGTCTGATCCCCAAGACCTATATCCCCAACTACGGGGAGTTCTATGAGCAGCGCTGGTTCGCCTCCGGGAAGGGCGTGGACACCTTGGTGTCCCTGGCCGGCAAGGAGAATGTCCACCTCTCCGACCGCGTGATCCTGGAGTGCGATACCCTGCCGGGCCTGGTGGTTGGCGTGGAGATCTGCGAGGACCTCTGGGCCCCGGAGCCCCCCTCCACCGCCCTGGCCCGGGCGGGGGCGACGGTGATTTTGAACCTCTCCGCCTCCAACGAGGTGGTGGGCAAGGCCGCCTACCGCCGGCAGCTGGTGGTGGGGCAGTCCGGCAGGCTCTGCTGCGGCTACGTCTATGCCGACGCCGGGGAGGGGGAATCCACCACGGACGTGGTCTTCACCGGCCACAACATGATCGCCGAGAACGGGGCCCTTCTGGCGGAGCGCCGCTTCGCCGCGGGGCTGACCATCGCGGAGATCGACGTGGGCCGCCTCCTCTACGACCGCCGGAGGATGAACACCTTCGCCCCTCCGGCCTCGACGCCCCTGGACGACGCCCACGGGCTCGGCATCGGCCGGAGCGCCTTCTCCCTGGAGCGGACCGCCGTGAAGCTCCGCCGGGACGTGTCCCCCGCCCCCTTCATCCCGGACAACGCCGCCGACCGGGCGGCGCGGTGCGAGGAGATATTGACCATCGCCGCCCTGGGCCTCAAGAAGCGGCTGGAGCACACCGGGGCCAAGACCGCCGTGGTGGGCCTCTCCGGCGGGCTGGACAGCACCCTGGCCCTGCTTATCACGGCCCTCGCCATGGGGATGCTCAACCGCCCGGCCAGCGACATCATCGCCATCACCATGCCCTGCTTCGGCACCACGGACCGGACGAAAAACAACGCCGTCATCCTGGCCGAGCGCATGGGGGCCACGCTGCGCACCGTGCCCATCGGTGAGACGGTGAAAAGCCACTTCCGGGACATCGGGCAGTCCATGGCCGACCAGGACGTGACGTACGAGAACGCCCAGGCCCGGGAGCGGACCCAGGTGCTCATGGACGTGGCCAACCAGACCGGGGGCCTGGTCATCGGCACCGGGGACCTCAGCGAACTGGCCCTGGGCTGGTGCACCTACAACGGCGACCACATGAGCATGTACGCCGTCAACGCCTCCATCCCCAAGACCCTGGTGCGCTATCTGGTGGAGCATGTGGCCCGGGAGAACCTGAAGAAGGACCAGGACCTGACGCATGTGCTGGAGGACATCCTGGACACCCCCGTCTCTCCGGAGCTCCTTCCGGCGGTCCAGGGGGAGATCAGCCAGCGCACCGAGGACCTGGTGGGGCCCTATGAGCTCCACGACTTCTTCCTCTACTATATCCTCCGCTGGGGCTTCGGCCCCCGGAAGGTCCTGCGTCTGGCGGAGAAAGCCTTCGGCCGCTCCTACAGCCGGGAGGTGCTCCTCAAGTGGCTCCACAGCTTCTACCGCCGCTTCTTTGCCCAGCAGTTCAAGCGCTCCTGCCTCCCCGACGGCCCCAAGGTGGGCTCCGTGGCCCTCAGCCCCCGGGGCGACTGGCGGATGCCCAGCGACGCCGCGGCGCGCCTGTGGCTGGAAGAGGTGGATTCCCTGTAACATCCGGCCTTGCAGGGCGCGGCGGTGCGCCGCGCCCTGCCCGTGGAAAGGAATACCTATGACGTCCTTCAAAAGCCTGACCGTCTGCCTGGACATGTGCGGCTGTCCCAACCGGTGCGCCCACTGCTGGCTGGGGGCGGTCCCCAATGGCAGTCTGACCACAGATGACCTCCGCTTTGTGGCGGAGCAGTTTCGCCCCTTCACCTCCTCCCTGGAGGTGGCTGACTGGTACCGGGAGCCGGACTTCCACGACGATTACAAAGAGCGCTGGGAGCTGTGCGCCGCCCTCTCCGACCGCCAGACGCCCCATTTCGAGCTCATCAGCTACTGGCGGGCGGTCCGGGACAGCACCTATCTGGACTGGATCAAGTCCCAGGGCGTCCGCACGGCCCAGCTGACCTTCTTCGGCGGCGAGGCCCTCACCGACCGCTGCGCAGGCCGCAAGGGCGCGTATCAGGAGCTGGTGAAGACCATCGGCCTCCTGCTGGACAAGGAGATCGTCCCCCGCATCCAGGTCTTCGCCAACAAGGAGACCCTGCCCGAGATGCCCCTGGTGGAGCGGATGATCGAGGAGCTGCGCCTCCCGGAGCGCTGTGCCGCCTTTGGCGGGGCCTTTTCTGCCTTCGTCCACGCAGGCTCCTGCGACGGCGAGAACGAGAAGCACTACGGCATCTGGGTCACACCGGAGGACCTGGAGAAGATCCCGCCCCTCCTGGCCCAGTCCACCCTCCGCCACTTCGGGGAGAAGACCCTCCCGGACGTCTTCGGCGAGACGGAGAGCGCCCTCTGCGCCCGGCTGTCGGAGGACGGTTCCACCCAAAATTACGTGGAGGACGCCCCCGTCTTCTACGTGGACCGGAATTTCGACGTCTACCCCAACATCACCGCCCCCGCGCCCTTCTGGCGTCTGGGGAACCTGCGGACCGACGGGGCGGAGGCCATCCTCCAGACCTACCTGGACAGCGCCTCCCCCGCCCAGCACGCGGCCCTCACTGTCCCGGTGCGGGAGTTTGTCCGGGCATACGGAAACCCGGACAGTGAACGGCTCTTCGGACAGAGCGACTACCTGGAATTTCTGCTCAACCGGTGGTGCAGGGAGCGGTCCTGAAAAGCAAAAAAACGGCGGGCTTGGAAGCCCGCCGTTTTTCCTGCCCTCAGCCGCACCCCGGAATCCCCGGGCGGGCATTGAGAAGCACCCTGCCGAAGCAGACCATGGTCCGCCCGCTGTCCCGGGGGAGGAGCACGTCGGCATCCGCCCGCCGCCGGTTCAGGGAGAAGAGATAGACCATCCCCAGCGGGTCCCGGAGGTACTGCTTGCAGAGCATGTCCCCGTCCACGCAGAAGATGCCCACGTCGCCGTTGACCAGGGGGTCCCGGTTGACGTAGACCACCGAGCCGTCCTTGATATAGGGCTCCATGGAGTCCCCCTGGATGCGCACGGCGAAGTCAGCCCCCTGGGGCACGTCGCCAGTGACGTCCAGATAGTCGAAGTCCTCCCCGAAGACGGGGGCCGCGTAGCCCGCCGCCGCCGGACTGCGGTAGAGGGGGATCTGCCGGACCTCCGGGGCCGGGCGCTCCAGGGCGATCTCCGCGTCCCGCTCCGCCTCCAGCTCCTGCTGGCAGGTACACAGGGAGTCCGCCACCGACTGCACCGCCTGCCGCCCCGCAAGGCGGAGGGTGCGGTACTTGCGCACCAGCTTCTGCTCCTCCACCGAGCAGGTGAAGCTCTCGCCGCTGAAGGAGTCCTGGAAGAGGTAGTTGGGCTCCACGTCCAAGGCCTCGAATGCCTTCACCAGCACCTCATCCCGCATGGCGTTGAGGTCGTTCTCATAGTTGCTCACCGCCGACAGGCTCACCCCCAGGGCCTTGGCCAAAGCTCCCTGGCTGATCCCCAGCTCCTTGCGCCGTTCCCGTAATCTCTGACCAAAACTCATCGCTCTGCCCTCCTATAGGTTCGTCCGTTGGTGAATGGAATAAAAAAATAATTTTCAGAAAACTTGAAATTCTCTCTTGACTTTTAGAAACAGACGTGCTATGATACCTCTTGCCGAAACGAGTGTTCTGCATCAAAGGGGAAAACGAGGGAAAGGAGGTATCCCGTCCGGCGGGCACGGCGGTGCCGGACGTTGAGAAAAAAACCGCCGCACCTGCCGGTGCAGCGGTTTGGTGGGAGCGGGTGGATTCGAACCACCGAAGTCGTCGACAACAGATTTACAGTCTGCCCCCTTTGGCCACTCGGGAACGCTCCCATATTCAATTGATAAATCGGAGAGAGGTTGGAGCTGGTAGACGGACTCGAACCCCCGACCTGCTGATTACAAATCAGCTGCTCTACCAACTGAGCTATACCAGCACGATTAGCGACGTGTTGTATATTAGCACACCGCCCCCCATTTGTCAATAGGAAATTTTCAATTTTAGGAGGAATTTTTTTTGCGTATCGTACATAGGAGAAGCCGGGACCTCCAGCGGGAGGCCCCCGCGGCCCTGTGCTCCCGCTGCGGCGGGGAGCTCTACCGGGGCAGTCCCTGTTGGCTGGTGGGAGGAAGGCGGCTGTGCGAGGAATGTGTGTCCGCGTGGCTCCTGGAGGAGATGGCCCCCTTCCGGGCGTTGGCCGGGGAGGTGGAGAGATGACCCTTTTGCGCATGGCCGCCAGCTACCGGCAGAGCGCGGACCTGCTGCGGGTGCGGATCATCGCTCTGAAGGATGAGCTGGCCCGGACGGAGGACCCCAAGGAGCGGGGCAGGCTGGAGCAGAGGATCAAGGACCTGAACACCCTCTACCGGGAGACCCGGGAGGCGGCGCTGGTCATGGAGCGATACTACGACAGGAGGTACCACAAGCATGGGCGGCACACAAGATAGACCGGTCAAGAAGGCCATCACCAGCCGGGACAACGAATTCCTGGGCGATCTGACCGCCTGGGAGCGCTCCCACAGCGAGGATAACAGCGAGCAGCTCGAGCGCCTGCGCCGGAATCTCGCCAAGGTCCGCGCCCGGGAGCTGACCCCCCGTCAGAGCGAGATGATCCACCTCTACTACGACCTGGGCCTCTCCATGGGGGCCATCGCCAAGGAGCTGGGGGTGGACAAGTCCACCGTCTCCCGGACCCTCAGCCGGGGGCGCAAGCGGCTGAAAAGGTACTTGCAATACAGTCTTTGATATGATATACTTCCCAGCGCTTGACGCGGAGCCGCACCTCCGGGGCCGCGCAGGACGAAAGCTGGAAAGGCAGGACTGATGACACAATGGTTCAAACAGCAATGCGGAGCGGCTGGGGCCGCCTCGCCATGGCGGTGCTGGGGGCGCTGATCTACGCGGTGGGCATCAACTTTTTCGTGACTCCTCTGGGGCTCATCACAGGGGGGCTCATGGGGCTGTGCCAGCTCATCCGCTCCGGAATTCTCCTTGCGCTCCACATGGACGCGCCGTCCTTCGACTTCGCGGGGCTCATCCTCTACGCCTTCAACGTCCCCCTTCTCATCGTGGCCTACCGCCTGCTGGGCAGGCAGTTCTTCCGCAACACCCTTATCTGCGCCACGGCCTACACCGTGTTCCTCAGCGCCGTCCCCGTCCCCGCCGCGCCCATCGTGGACGACGTGCTCACCGGCTGCCTCCTGGGCGGCGTGATCTCCGGGGTTGGCTCAGGGCTTGCCCTCACCAGCGGGTGCTGCGGCGGCGGGCTGGACCTTCTGGGCCTGTGCCTGTCGAAAAAGGGGGTGCAGACCACCATCGGGCAGTTCAACCTCTTTTTCAATGTGGCGCTCCTGGCCGCCTGCGGCCTCATGTTCGATGTGCCCACCCTGATCTACTCGGTCCTCAACGTAGTCATCACCTCCATCGCCATCGACCGCTCCCACCGGCAGAGCGTCACCGTCCAGGTCCTCATCTTCACCAAGAGCAACGCCCCGGAGCTGGGGCAGTATATCATGGAGAATCTCCACCGGGGCATCACCCGCTGGGAGGGCGCCGGCGTCTACACCGGCGAGCCCACCCACATTCTCTGCGTCTGTATGAACAAGTACGAGATCGACGACTTCCGGGAGGTCCTCCAGCGGATCGACCCCAAGGCCTTCTTCATCGTCCAGGAGGGCGTCCATGTGAGCGGCGGGTTTGAGCGGCGGCTGTCCTGACCCGTATCGTTGAAAAAATGTCTGCCCGCGAGGCTGAGCGCCTGCGGGCAGACATTTTGCGCTTTTTTACCGCAGCTCCACCGCCACGCCGGTGAGGATGCGCTCCTGACCGGGGCGGTAGGTGACCGCCACCCGGTCCCCGGCGCTGAGGATCACCGCCAGGGGCTGTTCCACGGCGCTGACGGAGTAGAAGGTATCACTGCCGGTTAGACGGATGAAATAGAAGCTGTTCCCCTCCAGGACGGCGGAGCGGATCTCGGCGATGGCGCCCTCCACGGTCTCGGTGCCGGTCAGGCCCGCATTGCCGTCCACGATGCCGTTCTGGCTGAGCATGGCGAGGTAGTTCTGCTCGCACTCCCCCACCGTGTCCCCGGTGGCCACGATCTGGTACTGCTGGACGTTGACCATGGCATATTTCTTCACCAAACGGGCATTGTCCTTCATAGCCATGAAGTAGGTGGGCTCCCCGCCCACGTTCAAAAGCAGGGGGAAGGTGGCGGCGTAGCCCAGGTGCTGGACCTGGCCCTGGGCGCTGGCCATGGCGGAGTGCTCCGTGGCCCCGGCGCAAGAGTAGAACTTCGACTCCTTGGTCCGCTGGTTGGTGAGGATGAAGCCGATGTTGGACTGGTCCCCGCCGGTGGAGGTGACGCCGGTGTACACCCACACGTCGTCCCCCATGGCGATATAGTTGTAGTCGTCGGTGGTCACGGTCACGTCCCGCTGGCCGAAGAGGGAGTTCAAAAAGCCGTTGTGGTACATGCCGTAGTAGTCGTACTGCGCTACGATGAGGTCCGCGGGGTAGAGGTTGTCCACCCACGGGGGGACCTCCTCATAATACTGGCTCTCGCCGGTGATGGCGTTGACCAGCACGGCCCCCTTCACGTCCACGCCGCCGAAGAGGCCGATGGTCTTCACCAGCCGGGGGCAGATCCAGTAGGGCACGCCCTCCTCGTTGATCTCCATCACCGCCTGGGCGAACATATAGGTGGGATAGTGGAAGCGGATGTGGCGGTAGAGGTTGCGGCCGAAGTGCTCCACCGTGGTGTACTTGATGCCCTCCTCCAGGCGCACCAGCTCCACGTTCTGGGTCACCATGTCGATGAGGAGGTAGGCCGGGAGGCCGTCTCCCCGGTTGGTGAACCACTTGATGAGGTCCATATAGGTGAGGGTTGCGATGCGCACAGGGCGGCCCCGGTAGTTGATCTGGGTGTAGTCATCCATGACCTCGAACTGGCTGACCATGTCGCTGAGCTCGCCCAGCTTCCGGTCGCCCAGGCGCTCGGCGCTGGCCCGGTCCAGCATGGGGATCTGGTCGTAGGAGATCTCGTCCACCTCCTGGGCGAAGTCGCCGGTCTCGATGGGCAGGAGCTCCGCGTAAGTCTTGGCCCGGAAAATGACGCTGCCCGCCACGTTGCCGGCCACGGCCACGACCACCAGGACCACCGCCAGGAAGAATGGCACGGCGCACTGTTTTTTGAGGAATTTGAAGTAGTGCTTGGCCCCCTGCCCCTCAAAGCCGCTGGTGAGCACCGCGCAGCCGCAGTACACCGCGCACAGCAGCAGGACGAAGGCGTAGAAGTCCGGGGCCTGGAGGTTGAGGGCGGGGAGCTCCAGGTAGAAGTACGCAAGCCCAACGGCCAACGTCACGCCCAGGTTGATGAGGAGGCGCGTCACGGGGCTCTTGACGGCCCTGCGGGGCTTTTTCCTGGGCGGCTTGGGCTGGTTCGGCGCGCCGCTGTCAAAGCCCTCCCACTGGAAGCCGCCGGAGTCGGAACCGGAAAATGGCATATTGTTCTCCTTTCTATTCGATGCGATGGGTATGTAGGGACGGGTCCTGTTGAGACCCGTTCCTTCCATTTTACTCCAATTCCTTCCCAATAGCAAGGCCCTTTTCCCCGTCCCGGAGGACCAAGCGGTCCCCCTTGCGGAAGAGCCCGCTCAAAATGCCGCCGGCCACCGGGTCCTCCACATCGGCATAGATCTTCCGGCGCAGGGGCCGCGCGCCGCTGGCGGGGTCGAAGCCCTCCCGGGCGAGGCGCGAGACGGCCTCCTCCTCCGCCCGGAAGCTGAGGCCCAGTTTCTCCATCCGCTCCCCGGTCTGGGCCAAGAGCCTGCGGGCGATCTCCCGGAGGTCCTCCTCCGCCAGCTGGCGGAAGACGATGATGCCGTCGATGCGGTTCAGAAACTCCGGCCGGAAGGTCCGGCGGAGCTCCCCGGTGACCGCCCGGCTGACCCGCTCCTGCCGCTCCCGCTCCCCGCCCTCGCCGCTGGCGAAGCCCAGGGGGTGCTCCTGGGTGATCTGGGAGGCCCCCACGTTGCTGGTCATCACCACCACCGCGTTTTTGAAGTCCGCCTTCCTGCCGTGGCTGTCGGTGAGACAGCCGTCCTCCAGGATCTGCAGCAGCAGGTTCCAGACCGAGCGGTGGGCCTTCTCGATCTCGTCGAAGAGCACCACGGAGTAGGGCTTCTGCCGGATCTTCTCGGTGAGCTGTCCCCCGTCCTCGTGGCCCACGTAGCCGGGGGGCGAGCCCACCAGGCGGCTGGCCGCGTGGCCCTCGGCGTACTCGGACATGTCGATGCGGATCATGGCGTCCTCCTTGCCGAAGAGGGCCTCCGCCAGGGCCCGGCAGAGCTCCGTCTTGCCCACGCCGGTGGGGCCCAGGAGGAGGAAGCTCCCGATGGGCCGTCCCGGCTCCTTGAGGCCCACCCGGCCCCGGCGGATGGCCCGGGAGACGGCCCCCACCGCCTCGTCCTGCCCCACCACCCGGGCCTTGAGGGTGTCCTCCAGCCGCAGCAGGCGCTGCCCCTCGTCCTCGGTGATGCGGCGGACCGGGATGCCGGTCCACTCGGCGGCCACGGCGGCCACGTCCTCCCCGGTGACGGCGATGAGGTCGTCCGTGCGGCCGTTGACCCAGCGGGCCTTCTCCTCCCGCAGTTCCCGGGCGAAGTCTTCCTCCACGTCCCGCAGCTGGGCCGCCCGCTCGAAGTCCTGGCCGCTGACGGCCTCCGCCTTCTCCCGGCGGACCCGCTCCAGGCGGTCCTCCAGCTCCTTGAGGTCCGGCGTGCGGGTCTCGCACTCCATGCGCACCCGGGAGCAGGCCTCGTCCATGAGGTCGATGGCCTTGTCCGGCAGAAACCGGTCCGGGAGGTAGCGCTCCCCCAGGTCCACCGCCGCCTGGACCGCCTCGTCGGTGATGGCCAATTTATGGTGGGCCTCGTACTTGTCCCGGAGACCCAGGAGGATCTCCACCGCCTCCTCCCGGCTGGGCTCCTCCACGGTCACGGGCTGGAAGCGGCGCTCCAGGGCCGCGTCCTTTTCGATATACCGGCGGTACTCGTCCCGTGTGGTTGCCCCGATGACCCGGATCTCCGACCGGCTGAGGGCGGGCTTCAGGATATTGGCCGCATCGACAGCCCCCTCGGCGCTCCCCGCGCCCACGATGGTGTGGAGCTCGTCGATGAAGAGGATCACGTTGCCCATCCGCCGCACCTCGGCCAGAGCGGCCTTCACCCGCTCCTCGAACTCCCCCCGGTACTTGGTCCCCGCCAGCATGGCGGCAAGGTCGATGGAGAGGATGTTCTTCCCCAGCAGCTCCTCCGGCACGTCCCCCGCCACGATCCGGGCGGCGAGGCCCTCGGCCACGGCGGTCTTGCCCACGCCGGGCTCGCCGATGAGCACGGGGTTGTTCTTCGTCCGCCGGGAGAGGATGCGGATGGTGCGGCCGATCTCCTTTTCCCGGCCCACCACCGGGTCCAGCTGGTGCTCACGAGCCATGGCATTGAGGGATCGGGTGAACTGCTCCAGCGCCTTCGACCGCGGCACCTCCGGCGCCGCCGCCCGGACGGGGGGCATACTCCGCTCCCCCGCCTCCCGGGGCAGGCGCTGGACCACGCTCATCCGTTGGAGCAGGGCCGCCTGGAGCTTTCGGGGGTCCGCCCCCAGCGTCGCCAGCACCCGCATGGCCATTGTCCCGCTCTCCCGCAGGATGCCCAGCAGAAGGTGCTCCGTGCCCACGTAGCCGCTCCCCGTGCGGCTCGACTCCCCTACCGCGTTCTCAATCACCCGCTTGGCCCGGGGCGTCAGCCCCTGGGGCGGAGCCAGGCCCGGCAGGCCCGTGCCCACGATGCGCACGATCACGTCCCGCGTCCGCTCCGCCGTCACCTCCTGCTCCGTCAGGCACCGGTGGGCGGCGCCGTCCTCCTCCCGCAGCAGTCCTAACAGCAGATGCTCACTGCCTACGTAGCTGTGCCCCAGCTCCTCCGCCGCCGCCTGGGCCAGACGCAGCGCGCTCTGCGCCCGGGGCGTAAACTGATTGTCGTACATGGTCCCACCATCCTCGCTTTTGGTTTTCAACCTCCAGTATGCCCTTTGTCGGTTGTTTTAAGCCCTCGTTTTGATTCTTCTTGGCCGAAGCCTCCGGGACTTCTCGCCCCGGTCCCCCGGTTCCTTTTTCCCCGTGGAAAAAGGAACCAAAAAGACGCTCAAGAAACTACGTTTCTTGAGAATCTTCCTTGATTACGGGGGGTTTTGGTTTGCGCTACGACCTGTTTGTCTCCTCTTCCCAATCCCTCCTCTGGGCCGATGCCGCCCAAAATCGCTGGAACCACTCCCTGGACCTTCGGTCCCCTTCGTTGGCTTCGCCTCCTAAAGCACACTTCTTTGAAGAAACTACCGGGCCACCGGCACAGTGCGGGCGATACTGCCTTGCAATACGGCGCACCGCTTCCGCAGGGACGGATATCATCCGCCCGCTCTTCCACACGCTGCCCTCTTCTGAAGGACTGCACCGCACATTCTTCGATTTCTATGCTCAATTCAGCGAATTGAATATTGAAAAATGGAAAGATTTACAGTATACTCAATCTACAGGAAGAAAAAAACGCAGAGGAGGCACTATGAGCACCGTCATCACATCCATCGACCCACGCTCCCCCGCAGAACGCGCCGGAGTCCGCACCGGCGAAAAACTCCTCTCCATCGGAGGCCACGATATCGTCGATGTCCTCGACTACCGCTTCTTCGGCTACGACCCCGACCCCATATTGGCCCTTGAATCCCCTGATGGCCTCCGCCGTACCCTCAAAATAAAAAAGCCCGAGGGAGAAGACCTCGGCCTTAACTTCGACACCTACCTCATGGACACCCCCCGCCCCTGCTCCAACCACTGCCTCTTCTGCTTCGTCGACCAGATGGCCCCCGGCTGCCGCGACACCCTCTACTTCAAAGACGACGACGCCCGCCTCAGCTTCCTCATGGGCAACTATATCACCCTCACAAACCTCTCCCCCCGGGAGGCCCAGCGCATCATCGACCTGCGCATCAGCCCCATCAACGTCTCCGTCCATGCCACCGAGCCCCAGCTCCGCTCCACCCTTTTAGGCAGCAAGGCCGGCGGGGAGAGCCTGGAGTATATGCGCGCCTTCGGCGCCGCGGGCATCGTCATGAACGGCCAGATCGTCCTCTGCCCCGGCTGGAACGACGGCGAACACCTCCAGCGCACCATGGAGGATATGGCCGCCTGGGGCTTCGCCAGCTGCTCCATCGTCCCCGTGGGCCTCACCAAGTACCGCCAGGGCCTCGCCAGGCTCAAACCCGTGGACCGGGAGACCGCCTGCGCCGTCATCGGCCAGGTGGACGCCTTCGGCGCAAAATGCCTCCAGCAGACCGGCTCCCGGATGTTCTTCTGCTCCGACGAGCTCTATATCCGCGCCGGACGCCCCCTCCCCGATGAGGACTACTATGAGGACTACGTCCAGATTGAAAACGGCGTCGGCCTCCTGCGGAGCCTTATCACCGAGTTCCACGCCGCCCTCCGCCTGGAGGACGCCCCCGCCACCGCCTCCCCCTACACCATCGCCACCGGCGTCAGCGCCGCCCCGTTCCTACGGGAGCTGTCAGAATTGGCGGCGGACAGAACCGGCGTCACCGGCCAGGTGATCGCTATTGAAAACGACTTCTTCGGCCACACCGTGGACGTGGCCGGCCTCGTCACCGGCGGCGACCTCATCGCCCAGCTCAAGGGCAGGCCCCTGGGGGACCGCCTCCTGATCCCCGTCAATATGCTCCGCCACGGCGGCGACGTGTTCTTGGACGACCTCCATGTCTCCGACGTGGAATCCGCCCTGGGCGTGCCCGTGACCGTGGTGGAACAGGACGGCTTCGACCTCCTGGACGCCATCCTAGGCCGGAAATGACCCCGCCTCCAGTATCAGCGCCGCCCCCAGCCGGAAGCCCTCCCGGAACCACTCGTATTCGGACTGCCAGCTCACATCGGCAGAACGTCGGAGAAGCTCGTCTACGAATGCCGTCCCCATAACCGAACGGGCCTGATTCAGTACGTCCTCCTCGGCCCGGCAGAGCGCCCAGTATTCCGCCGTCGGGGAGTAGAGGTCCTGGAAATGCTCGAAAATTTCTCTCAGAGGGTCTTTCATGTTGTTGCCTCCTTGTTTTTTCTGTGCTATACTATACCATAGAATTCTGGGGTAGTCAATAGGCTACCGTAGAATTTTGGGGTGTTTTTTGAGGTTGATATGGAACACAGTGATTATATTCTAAAAATCATGGATGAACGGGGAATTACCTCGTACCGCATGGCAAAAGTTACCGGAATATCCGAGAGTACCTTTGGTCAATGGAGGAAGAACCCTTCTTCCAATATCTATTCCGGCAATCTGGTCCTGATTGCCGATTATCTGGACTGTTCCGTGGACTACCTCCTGGGGCGGACGGATGATCCGACGCTGCACCGGAAATAAACGGCAGGGATTTTGACCCGCACAATCCCGCAGGGGACTCATCATATTCCAGCACACTTCAAAATTTCGACACAAAACCCGCATTCTGCACACCAAACGAAACGGAGTGATACCCATGCCAAAACCCATTGTCGCCATCGTAGGGCGGCCCAACGTGGGCAAATCCGCCCTGTTCAACAAGCTGATTGGACGGCGGGTGTCCATTGTCGAGGACACCCCCGGCGTGACCCGGGACCGTATCTACGGGGAATCCGACTGGAACGGCCGCAGGTTCACCCTCATCGACACCGGCGGCATCGAGCCCCGCACGGACAGCGAGATATTGACCTTCATGCGCGAGCAGGCGGAAATTGCCATCAGCCACGCGGACGTGATCGTCTTTCTCACCGACATCCGCACGGGCCTCACCGCCTCCGACCAGGAGGTGGCCGCCATGCTCCTGCGCAGCGGCAAGCCCATCGTCCTCGCGGTGAACAAGATGGACTCCGTGGGGACCGTAGACCCGGATTTCTACGAGTTCTACAACCTGGGCCTGGGGGACCCCATCGCCGTCTCCGCCGTCCACGGCCACGGCACCGGGGATCTGCTGGACGAGTGCGTGAAGTACTTCCCCCCCGAGGGGGAGGACGAGGAGGACGATGACCGCATCCAGGTGGCGGTCATCGGACGGCCCAACGTGGGCAAGAGCTCCCTGACCAACAAGATCCTCGGCCAGCAGAGGACTATTGTCAGCGACATCGCCGGGACCACCCGGGACGCCATTGATTCCTATTTTGAGAACGAGACCGGGAAATATGTCTTCATCGACACCGCCGGGATGCGCAAGAAGGCCAAGGTGGACGAGGCCATCGAGCGCTACAGCGTCCTCCGGGCGCAAATGGCCATTGAGCGGGCGGACGTGTGCCTCATCCTCATCGACGCCCAGGACGGCGTCACCGAGCAGGACACCAAGGTGGCCGGCATGGCCCACGAGGCCGGAAAGGCCAGTATCATTGTCGTCAACAAGTGGGACCTCATCGAGAAGGACGGCAAGACCATGGACAAGATGCGGGAGGACGTGCGCCGGGACCTGAGCTATATGCCCTACGCCCCCATCCTCTTCATCTCCGCCGCCACGGGACAGCGGGTGGACCGGCTCTTTGAGCTCATCCAGTACGTCAACAACCAGGCGGCGACGCGGATCACTACCGGGATGCTCAACTCCGTGCTTGCGGACGCTCAGACCCGGGTCCAGCCCCCCACCGACAAGGGCCGTCGGCTCAAAATCTACTATATGACCCAGACCGGCATCAAGCCCCCTCATTTTGTCTGCTTCTGCAATGATGCAAGGCTTTTTCACTTCTCCTATCAGAGATATTTGGAGAATCAAATACGCAGTGTATTCGGTCTGGAGGGTACCCCCATCAAAATGACCATCCGTCAAAAGGGCGATAAGGAGGAGTGAGCGATGCCGTACACGATCAAATTCTGGCCCTTCGTCCTGATTGCGGCGCTTGCCTACTTCTGCGGCTGCTTCAATGGGGCAGTCATCGTATCCAAGTATATTTTGCGGGACGATGTGCGCAATCATGGCAGCGGCAACGCGGGGCTGACTAACTTCTACCGCACCTTTGGCGGGCCGCTGACCGCAGTAGTGATCCTGACTGATGTGCTCAAGGCGGTGCTGGCGGTGTGGCTCGCCACAGACATCATCAACGCACCCGCCGAAGCGGTGACGCTGGCCAAGTACTGGGCCGGGCTCTTTTGCCTGCTGGGGCATATGTACCCCTGCATGTTCCAGTTCAAGGGGGGCAAGGGCATCCTCTCCGGCGGGGCCATCGTGCTGATGATCGACTGGCGCATCGCGCTGGTGGCGTGGGTGGGCTTCCTGGTACTGGCGGTGCTCACCCGGTACGTATCCCTGGGGTCCGTCTGGGCGGGGGCGAGCTTTCCCATCGCCACCTGGTTTCTGTACCACGACTGGGTGCTCCTGCTCCTGGGCATCGCTATGGGGGGCCTCACCGTCTGGAAGCACCGGGGGAACATCCACCGGCTCCTCACGGGAACGGAGAGCAAGTTCTCCTTCCACCACAAGAAGGAATAACGGGGAGGCATTTTTTCGATGAATATTACAGTTTTAGGCAGCGGCGGCTGGGGCACGGCCCTGGCGGTGCTGCTGGCGGAGAAGGGGGAGCAGGTCTCCCTCTGGTCCCACCGTCCCCAGCAGGCGGCGGTGCTGCGGGAGACTGGGGAGAATCCCCGGCTCCCCGGGGTGAAGCTGCCGCCGGACCTGCGGTGCATGGATACGATGGAGAGCCTGCGGGAGAGTGAGCTGGTGGTCTTTGCCGCGCCCTCCTTTGCCGTGCGGGAGACGGCGCGGCAGGCTGCGGCGCTTCTGCGGGACGGTACGGTGCTGGTCTCGGCGGCGAAGGGCATCGAGAAGGGCACCAGCCTGCGCATGACGGAGATCATCGGGGAGGAGACCGGGGGGCGGTGCCCCACGGCGGCCCTCTCCGGGCCCTCCCACGCGGAGGAGGTAGGGCGGGGCGCGCCTACGGGATGCGTAGCCGCGGCCCGGGACCTGGAGACCGCCCGGTTCGTCCAGGAGGCGTTCATGACGCCCCGCTTCCGGGTGTATACCAACGAGGATATCGTTGGCGTGGAGCTGGGGGCGGCGCTGAAGAACGTGCTGGCCCTCTGCTGCGGGGTCAGCGACGGCATGGGGCTGGGGGACAACGCAAAGGCCCTGCTCATGACCCGGGGCATGACGGAGATGGCCCGGCTGGGGGTGGCCCTGGGCGGGCGGAAGGAGACCTTCGCGGGGCTCAGCGGCATGGGGGACCTCATCGTTACCTGCACCTCCATGCACTCCCGGAACCGGAGGTGCGGCATCCTCATCGGCGAGGGGAAGAACGCCCAGGAGGCCATGGAGCAGGTGGGGGCCGTTGTGGAGGGCTACTTTGCTGCGCTGAGCGCCTACCAGCTCTCGGAGAAGATGGGGGTGGAGATGCCCATCTGTCAGTGCGCCTATGATGTGCTCTACCGGGGGGAGAGCGCCGGGCACGCCCTGGAAAACCTCATGACCCGCCACAGGCGGCACGAGGTGGATGAGAGCTGGATCTGACGGGCTGTGGAGACGCTGTTATGAAAGGCTTTTGGGAACAGTCCTGGAGCACTGTGGACCTGAACCGGGTAAGCGCTTATATCGGGAACTCCGGGTTTCCCCCAGACCCGGTGATGGAGTATTTGAAAAGCCGGCAGGTAAAAACCGTCTGTGACGCTGGATGCGGCTGTGGGGCGTACGCGCTCCGGCTCGCCGTGAACGGATTCCAGGTCTCAGGGTTTGACATCTCCTCCGCTGCGGCGGATATGGCAAGGAAATTGCTGGAATCAAAGGGAATTTACAGCGCAGACTTCCGGGCGGCTGATGTTTTGGCAACGGGGTATGCTGACGGACAGTTTGACGCGGTAGTTTCCCGGGATGTCATCGACCACATGCCGCTTCGGGACGGGATCGCGGCGGTCCGGGAGCTGTGCCGGATCACAAAAGACGGCGGCACGGTGGTCCTGACGCTGGACCGGACGGACGAGGAATATGAAAGGGAGCCCCACACTGTCAACGGGGATGGGGACTACCTGTTTTCGGACGGCAAGTGGAAGGGGATGGTGTTCCATCCCTATTCCGAGGAGCAGATCCCGCTGTTGGTTCAGGGCGGAGTTGTCAAACGTCTGGAAGTGGATTCGGAGGGGTTTCTTCTGTTCCTCTCCAAAGCATGAGGAGAACATCCATGAGTAAATACGCCCTGCTGTGGGACTATGTACAAAAAAGCGAGGGGCCGTCGCTCCGGCTCACCTTTGCGGAGATCGAGGGCATTGTCGGCATTCCCATAGATCACTCCTTTCTCAAGTACAAGAAGGAGCTCACAAAATACGGATGGCAGGTAGAAAAAATATCCATGAAAGCGCAGACCGTTCTTTTCACCAAGACCGGTGACACCTGATATTATTTAAGGAGGTACCCTCTGATGTTGAAGAAAGCTCGTATCATCACGATGATCGTCCTGGCCGCGTCGGTGACGATGACTGCCGCTTTGGCGGTGGCCAGTCTGGTCCTGGCGTGCCTGGACCTGGGCCGCCGTCGGGACGGGCGGCGCTGAAAAAACCGGGAGGGCAGGCGCCCTCCCGGTTTTTTTGCGGGATTTTCTTTGGGACAATGTTCTCTCTTTTTGATGTCAGTAAAATTCCATTAGAGAACATTTAACAGATTGCACCGTATCCAAAGATACGGGACAGTTCTTTACTGTCCGGCCCGATACTTTTCGATTACTGCCTTTATCTTCTCCTTGGCCCGAATAACCGAGTGCCTGATTGACTGCGGCCTACAATGCTCCATCTCACCAATCTGGCGGTAGTTGAGGTTATATTCATGGTAGAGCAGAAACCGCCGCCGCTGGATTTCCGGGAGCGCGGCAATAGCTTTATTGAGTAGTTCCCGCTGCTCTGCGTCAAAAATCAATTCCTCAACACTTTTGGGAACTCTAAACGCCCGGTTATAGAGTGTTTCATCCCACAAATTCCAGCCCTCGCTATACACCTCTGTCCGAAGCGTGTAGACCTTATCCATGAACGTCATTCGCCCGTCCTCCTACGAAAAAACTGGGTGAGAGGACTTGACCTCTCACCCAGCAGTCCGTGGGGACGTGCGATTTTGGAGTTACCTTTGAAATTCCTTCAATTTCTTTTTCAGTACAGCTATCCGCTTATAAATGGCGTCCGTGGACAGGTGGACAAGTATGGCAATCTCATTGGTGGAGTACCCATTCATTTTCAGCAAAGTAATTTGCAGAGTGAGCTTGTCCACCGTCAGCAGGGCTTTGAGCAGTTCCACATTCTCAATATCATTCAGCATATCTTCCACCGTGTAAATCTCGGCTGGCGCTTCACTCCCGGCAACGCTGTCAAGATATGTACCCGTGTCCTGCAATTTCTCATAAAAACGTCTGTCCGAATTGAACATAGCCCTGTCCCAAAGGTGAAGCTGTTCAATCGTGCTTTCGTCCATGCCGCAGGCCCGCACTTCAGCCAGTTTCCAACGCTGCCATTTTCGTTCTTCTCTGCCATGATTGTATGACATGGCCGTTTCCTCCTATCTGAACTTTTTGGAAATTCAGATGGGAGGGGTGGAGAACGGCAACGGGGCCAGACTATACAATTCAGCAATAGAAATACGCCTGCTCGAAAAACACAAGCAAGCGCATCAGAATTGAAAGTGTTATTCAGATGATTAGCCAGTTCATACTTAGGGACCGCTTCGCAACCTCAAAAGTCAATGAAATACAAGCATTTTAAGGAGGAATATGGTATAATAGGTGTAAGGAAGAAACAGGAACGAGGGGAAAAAGCTTGCACCTAAGGAGGCGGAGCAGATATACAAGGACAGCAGCCAGCTTCGAATTGAGGATTTTGTATTTCCGTATGGAAAATTGGACCCTGAAAATGATTGGGTCAAACTGGCAGCATTGGTTCCATGGGACATCGCGGAGGAGCGGTATGCGGCGCAGTTTGTGAACAACGGTCATCCGGCCCATCCCTGTCGGATGGCGCTCGGCGCGCTGCTGATCCAGCGGCGGCTGAAGTGCAGCGACGTATGGCTGGTGAAGCACATTGGTGAAAATTCATATCTGCAATATTTCATTAAAACATGGCAAATATTCCTTCCGACCTTTCGGTTCGGAAGGAATAAATCTGCTCAATCAGGCGCGGGAGAAGCTGGAACAGACAGTGGACAAGATCTGCGAAAGCACCGGGGAAAAGAAACCGAGGATGTACCGCAAGCGCGCCCGGCGTGACTTTCTGAGACTGTCCAAGAGCAAAAAGCGCAGCGCCAAGGCAATCCGTTCCGCCAGCCGAAAACAGCTTCAATATATCCGGCGGGATGTAGGATATATCGTCCAATTCGTACAAAATGGCGTGAAATTGACCGAACCACAGAAAAATCGCATGAATCTGGTGACCACCGTTTACGAACGGCAGCGTCTCATGCTTGAAAGTGGAATCCACAGCATTCCACGGAGAGTCGTCAGTTTGGCCCAGCCCTGGATACGCCCCATTGTCCGGGGAAAGACCCATGCCAACACTGAATTTGGGGCGAAGCTGCACATCAGTCTGGTAGATGGGTACGCCCGGATTGAGCGGCTGGACTTTGAGGCGTACAATGAATCGGAGGGGTTCTGGAAGGCCGTCTACCGCTTCTATGACCGCTATGGCCGCTGGCTGGAACGCATTCTGGCAGACAAAATCTACCGTAATCGGCAAACGCTGTCCTTCTGCAAAGAGCGCGGCATTCGCCTGTCCGGCCCGGCCCTGGGAAAGCCGCCTAAAGATCAAAACTTATCCCGGCAACTCAAAAAACAGGAATATCAGGACAGCTGTGACCGCAATGTGGTGGAGGGCCTCTTCGGCACCGGCAAGACCGCTTACGGTCTGGGCCGTATTTCGGTGCGCCTGGAGGACACCACTCGCTGCGTCATCGGCGTAGCCCTGCTGCTGGGGAATCTGATGAAACGTCTGCGCCTTTCGCTGTTCCAAGTTTCCAGATTGGAGAGCATAGAATAAATCGCGGTCAAAATCATTCTGGCAATCGCGATGATGGCTCGTTTCTTGCCCCGACGTTTGGCAATACGCTCATATTTCAGAGCGGAAAAAGCCGCCGAATTATTCCCGCCAAGACCGTAATGGAGGTCTTGCGGCAACAGCGGCAGCAACAGACAGATTGGAAACGGTTTGCCGGAGAATCTTGGGAAAAGTCCGATTTCGTGTTTACAGACACCTTGGGGCATCACTTCTCCGCACAGACGGTCTATCTCCATTTCAAGAAGCTGGCGGCTAAGGCTGGCTATCCTGATGCAAGGTTTCATGACCTCCGTCATAGCTACGCCGTTGCAGCCCTCCAAAGCGGGGATGACATCAAAACGGTGCAGGAAAACCTAGGCCACCACACCGCAGCATTTACACTGGATGTATATGGTCATGTGACAGATCGGATGAAGCAGGCCAGCGCAGACCGCATGGAAGGGTTTATCAAAAGCGTTTCCAGCCTGTAAGGGAAAAAACAAGTGAAAACAACCATCAGAAGTGCAAAGAAAAAACCGGAAAGCCTTGCAAATAAAGGCTTTCCGGTTGGTGCGCGAGGCGGGACTTGAACCCGCACGTCCGTATTGGACACTAGAACCTGAATCTAGCGAGTCTGCCAATTCCACCACTCGCGCGAATAAAGGGCCGTGAGCTGAAAACTTTTAAGATCATGGATTGGAAAAACCTCCACCGGAGCCGAAGAGCCCCGGCGGAGGTTGGTGCGCGAGGCGGGACTTGAACCCGCACGTCCGTATTGGACACTAGAACCTGAATCTAGCGAGTCTGCCAATTCCACCACTCGCGCCCATGATCCACTTTTCCGCTGGGAAAAGAAGTGGTGCGAGTGACGGGACTTGAACCCGTACGTCTGTTGACACACGCCCCTCAAACGTGCCTGTCTACCAGTTCCAGCACACTCGCATTTAAACTTCTTTTGGACACCAGCAAAAATGATTATAGCGCTTCGAGGCCGCTTTGTCAACTATAAATTTCAAAAAATCCCGACTTTTTTCTTTCCGGTCTGAGAGGGGCTTTCGCTCCAGTCAAAACTGTGATACAATGGACCTGTCTCACACCTGGGCCATCACCTGTCCGATGGGTTCGCTGATGGTCAGGTCCGCGCCCATGCCGTGGAGCTCGGTCTTGTTGATGACCACCAGCTTTCTGCCCCGGTAGTAGTGGACCAGCCCGGCGGCAGGGTAGACGGTGAGGGAGGTGCCGCCGATGATGAGCACCTCCGCCTGCCGTATGGCGGAGACGGCCCGGGCGAGGACATCCTGGTCCAGGCCCTCCTCGTAGAGCACCACATCCGGCTTGATGGCCCCGCCGCAGCGGCAGCGGGGCACGCCGGTGGTCTCCGAGACGGCCTCCACGCCGTGGAACGCGCCGCACCGGGTGCAGTAGTTGCGCAGGACGCTGCCATGGAGCTCCAGGACGTTCCGGCTCCCCGCCTTTTGGTGAAGGCCGTCGATGTTCTGGGTGATGACCGCCCGGAGCTTCCCCGCCGCCTCCAGCTCTGCGAGCTTCCGGTGGGCGGCATTGGGCTGGGCGTCCAGGCAGAGCATCTTGGCCCGATAGAATCGGTAGAACTCCTCCGGGCTGGCCTCGTAAAAGCTGCGGCTGAGGATGGTCTCCGGCGGGTAGGCGTACTGCTGGTGGTAGAGCCCGTCCACACTGCGGAAATCCGGGATGCCGCTCTCTGTGCTGACCCCCGCTCCGCCAAAAAACACGATATTATTACTTTCTGTTATCCAATCCTTCAACGTTTTCACTGCATCTGTCATCGCTCATCCCTCCTGCTTTCGGTTGACAGGGAAAATCTGAGATATCTATCATCAGGTGTGTCCACGAATTTCGGCACGACCTCTTCCGCGTCCTCAGACCCCATGGCGAAGTAGAACGCCACGGTCTCCTCCGTGGGCACCGCGGAGAGAAACACGGTCTCCGCGCCCATGCGCCGCGCCCGCTCCATCCCGGCGGCAAAGAGCCGCCTGCCCACGCCCTGCCGCTGGTACCGGTCATCCACAAAGAGCATGGCGAGGTTCAGCGTCCGGCCTGCCGCGCCTCCGAAGCGGCCGTCCAACGCCAGGAAGCCTGCAAGGACATCCCCGGCAAAGCATCCCAGGACACAGCCCCCCGATGAGCGTATTGCCTCCAGATACTCCGGGACCCAGAGCCGCTTTTCCGCGTCCCAACTGCGGACCTTCTGGATCTCGACCTCCTCCAGGCACCATTGACCGTCCCGCTTTTTCCACACGCGGCCATAGACCTGCTCATGGGCAAAGTCCTGCACAAAATCACTTTTTAAGTCCTCATGACCCAGCTCCCTGATCGTCACGCCCCATCCCCCTAACAAAATTTATGAAAGGAAGCATCCCATGAACATCCAGATTTTCGGCTCCTCCAAGTGCTTCGACACCAAGAAAGCGGAGCGCTGGTTCAAGGAACGCCGCATCAAGTACCAGTATATCGACCTGCCCAAGAAGGGCCTCTCTCCGGGGGAGTACCGCTCCATCCGCCAGAAGCTGTCCTTTGAGCAGCTGGTAAATACGGACTGCAAAGCCTATCAGGACCTATACATGGCGTATATCACCCCCGACGCCGCAGAGGAGAAGCTCCTGGACAACCCCCAGCTCTTCCGCACGCCCATCGTCCGCAGCGGGAAGCTGGTCACCATCGGCTACCGCCCGGAGGTCTGGGAGACCTGGGAGTGACCCATGAGCAAAGCTACGCTTTGCGAACAAAAAGTTTTTTCTTTTCTGCTCCTCTTTTCTTTTGTACACAAAAGAAAAGAGGAGTCCCCGCCTCACTCGGTAAAGTGGGTATGGTTAAAAATATGGTCCTCGCAGAAGCAGTGGTACCCGGCGCACTTGGAGCAGTAGCGGAACTGAAGGTCGGGGTAGTCGGTATCAGTCCGCCCGCAGACGGAGCACTTGTGGTGATACCCCTTCTGCCGCTGCTGCTCCTTGACCGCCCGGCGGAACTGCACTGCCTGGGGCCGGGTGTGGGCTTTCACCCGGTCCGCCTTCCGCAGGAAGTCCGGGGTAAAGAACACGAACAGGTTCAGCAGGGCCACGATGGGCATGAGCGCCTGCCCCCACATCCTGGCGGCAATGGCCGTGACCACGCTCAGGGCGTACAGGATGCCCTCCAGGGCGGCGAGCCACTTCATCTTCACCGGGATGATAAAGTAGATATTGACCATGGCGTCGGGGTAGTTCAGTGCAAAGGCCAGGAAGAGGGCGGTGTTGACGTAGACCGCGCCATAGATCGGGACGGAGATGCCGTCGATCAGGTAGGCCAGCAGGGACGCCAGGGCGGTGAGCAGGGTGCCGCTGACGTAGTAGACGGTGAACTTCGTGCTTCCCCACAGCCGCTCCAGGCTCTCCCCCAGCCAGTAGTAGAAGAAGAGAGAGATCACCAGGAAGATCCCCCCGTTGGTGGGCAGGAGCACGTAGGTGACAATCCGCCACAGCTCCCCGCGGAGCACGGAGGCGGGGTCCATGCACAGGAAGTTCAGCGACCCGCCCCGGGCAAAGAGGCTCAGCAGGTAGATCACGGCGTTGGCCCCCACGATATAGCGCATCAGTCCGGGGATGCCCAGGCGGGGATGCAGGGCGCAGAAGCGCTCCACGGCTTCATTCAGCTTTTTCAAGGAAGATCCCTCCAGCATTTTGGTATCGTGCCTCTATTGTACTCCATCCGCGGGGAAAAGTCATCAAAAATCTTTGAACAACTCACAAAAAACCGCACGCTCCCGTTTCCAGGGGCGTGCGGTCCTGCCTTCAGTTCACCGGCACCAGCTCGATCGCGCCGGTCTCATCATTCTGCTTATAGACCTGGGACATATCGCTGCTCAGGTAGAAGGCCCCCAGATAAGTGTTGGTCTCCTCGGGGAGCTCCAGCAGGTACACGGTCATCTTCCGGCAGGAGATGCCGTTGACCCGCACCCAGCCGTCAGCGGGGTAGACCCGGTACTCGCTCATGCTGTCCCCCGGCAGGCCCAGCACCTCCGGAGAGAGGCTGTTGAAGTACTCCAGCTGCTCGGTGAGGTTCTTGGGCGGGGTGTAGCCGCCCGACTCCTCCTCCTCAGGCACGTAGGGCGGGAGGACCTTGCCGTCCCGCTGGGCCACCTGGACGGCCACAGCGTACTCCGACCAGGACACGATCACCTGAAAGATCTTAGGCGCGTCGTCGGTGGCCGCCGCCGACGCCTTCTCCAGAATCACGTCCCCGTGGGGCTGTTCCATGTCCGGCTCCTCGGTGAGGGTATAGTTATCCGCGTCGGTGAGGGTGAACCCCTGCTCCGAGTCCCGCAGGACCTTGATGTAGCTTGCCGCCAGTTCCGACGGGCTCTCCATCTTCTTATAGTGATAGACATACTCCTCCATCCCCTCGCCGATGGCCACCTTCGTGGGCGTGGAGATCGAGGCCAGGATCGCGGCCCCCTCGTCCATGACACTGTCCAGAGAGACCACCTGGTCATCTCCAACGGTGTAAGCGGCGGGGGCCTCGTCTGTTTTCTTCTTACAGCCGCCCAGAGTCAAAACCAGCACCGAAGCCAGCAGAGCGGCAATGAGACGTTTTTTCATGCTGTCAGTTTCCTCACTTTGTCTTGCTTTGGATAGCGCCGCCTCAGCCAGGCCGCCGCTCGCTGCGGCGGATGATGACGGCGTCGTTGCTTTTCAACTCGCAGGCGAAAGCGCCCTCCTCCCCGTTGACCAGGAGCTCTACCGGGCAGTCCAGTTTGCTGAAGTCGATGCCCGATCGGTCCAGCAGGTCCATGAGGTAGTAGGGCTCCCCTCCCGGCTTGCCCGGGAGCACCAGCGGCTCCCCGTTGAGGTACACGCACAGGGGCCGGGCGAAGCTCAGGGGAGCGGCAGGCGCTTCGGGAAAGGGTTCTGGTCCCGCTTCAGGCTCCATCTCAGGTTCCGGTTCCACCGGAGCGGGGACTTCCTCCTCCGGTTCCGGCTCAGGCTCGGGTTCTGGGACAGGCGCTTCCGGCGGCGCCTCTTCCGGCTCCTCCGGCGCATCCAGCTCGAAGGGCTCCTCCCGGGTCGCCACCTGGTCGCCGGAGTGGAGGGTCCAGTCCAGCCCCACGGGGGCGCCGTTGACCATCACGCCGCCGGGGAAGTCGATGCCCAGCAGGTCCGCCACGGTCCGCGCCGCAGAGCGGCCCGGCACTGCGGGGACGAACTCGATGGCGTCCCCCGCGTACACCAGGGCCGAGGGCGTAGTCTCCCTGCCGTTGAGCAGGAGGGTGCAGGGGGTGGCGCTCTCCCCCCGGAAGGTCATCCGCTGTCCGTCCACAGTGACCACCAGGCTCTTGCCCGTGCGCCCCAAGAGGTCAGCGGAGGTGTAGCCGTTCATCATCAGCAGGTCCAGCACGGTGAGCGTGCCGCTCCGGAAGAGCTTGGCGGGCTTGCCGTTGAGGAGGATGCGGTAGCTGTCGCTGATGAGCCCCAGTCCGGCGGAGACGGCGATGCCCAGGGGCGTGGCGTACTCCGGATCGTTGAGCTCGTACTCCTGGGAGAAGGCGCTGACGCTGTAGTTGTTCCCCGCCAGGGCCACCCGCCGCTCGCTCATATCCAGGGCCTGGGCCACCAGGTCCCGCAGGCAGACCAGCTTGCTGCCGCCCCCCGCCAGGAACACCGCTGAGGGCGGCGCGCCGTTGAGGGCCACCACCCGCTGGGCGATCTCCTGGGCCAGGTTCTCCGCCGCGCCCATGAGGGCCTCCCGGATCTGGACGCCGGGTACGCTCTGTTCCAGGCCCAGCACGTCCCGGTAGGTGATGGTAGCGGAGTCCATCTCCATCTTCATCCGCTCCGCAGTGGCGAAGCTGACCAGGTACCGGCGCATGAGCTCCTCAGTGATCTCATCCCCGGCAATAGTGGCCATGGTGTACCCCACCACGGCCCCGTCCCGGCAGACGGCGATATCGCTGGTGCCCGCGCCGATGTCGGCCAGCACCAGGTTCAAAAGCCGCAGGTCCGCCGGGATGACCGCGTTGAGGGCGGCAATGGGCTCCAGGGTGAGGCTCGCCACCTCCAGCCCCGCGGCCTCCATCACGGCGTACAGGCTCTCCACCACCTCGCTGGGAAGGAACGTGGCCACTACTTCCGCCTCCAGCTGCTGTCCGGTGTGCCCCTTGAGGGTGGTCATGGGGTAGCGGTCCAGCAGGTAGCTGGACACGGTGTAGCCCACCAGGTAGAAGCGGCGCTGGGGGCTCTCGTCCCCGTCGGAGAGGCGGCTCTCCGCGTCGCTGACGGCCCCGCTCTCCAGCTGGCTGATAAGGTCGCTCTCAATCCTGCTCACCTGGGGCAGGTCCATGGCGAAGCGGCCCTTCTCCGTGCGCAGGGCCCGACCGGCGGCAGCCACGCTGACCCGTCTGAGGACGCAGCCCAGCTTGGCCTCCATCCGGTCCGTGACGGACCGGGCCACCTTGGCCACCTGATCGATGTCCTCGATCTGCCCGTCCAGCATGGCCCGCTTGCCGTGCTCCTCTTTTTCGATGGCCAGGACCTCCAGCCGCTCGTCCACAACACGGCCCGCAACACCGATGATGCTGCGGGTCCCAATGTCCAGGGCGAAGATCAGCTCCCCATCCTGATATTTGGTTTCATCGGGCATGTTCGATCACCTCCGGTCCTATGTGGGTATGTGTTGGAAGTCGTTACCAGGAGGTAACATAGGATATATGGCATCCCGGTCTCCCGGGACGCCATATATCCGGATGTACCAATCAATACTTGCTGTTGCCGAAGGGGCTGCTGCTGCCGCCGCTGAGCATCAGGGGCTCTTCCCGGTCAGAGCCGCTGTCCCAGCTGCTGGCGGGAGCGCTCTGGAAGCCGCTGCCGAAGCCGCCGACCTTGCTGCTGACATGGAACTCGGCCATCAGCTGGTGCATGATGTTGGCCTGGGAGCTCAGCTCCTCGCTGGCCGCCGCGCACTCCTCGCTGGTGGCGGAGTTGGTCTGCACCACGGCGGAGATCTGGTCAATGCCCTCTGTGACCTGGGTAATGGCGGCAGTCTGGGTCTCTACGGCCTCGGTGACGCTCTCCATCATGGACACGACGCTGCCGGTCAGCTCCGTGGTCCGCTGAAGGGACTCAGTGACCTTGCCCACCACGCTGGTGCCGTTTTCCACGGCGTTGATGGAGTTCCCAATGAGGTCCTTGGTGGCCTTGGCGGCCTCGTCGGACTTGGAGGCGAGGTTGCGCACCTCATCGGCCACCACAGAGAATCCCTTGCCCGCCGTACCGGCCCGGGCGGCCTCCACGGCGGCGTTCAGCGCCAGGATGTTGGTCTGGAAGGCGATGTTCTCGATGGTAGCGATGATCTTGCTGATCTCCTGGGAGGAGTTGGCGATGTTGTCCATGGCCTCGTTGAGCTGCTTGACGTACTCGTTGCTGGTGGTCACCTGGCGGCCGGCCTCGCTCACGCTGTCCCGGGCCTCCTCAGCGGAGGCGGCGGTCTGCTTGGAGCTGTTGGCGATATCGGCGATGGTGGCGGAGAGCTCCTCCACAGCGCTGGCCTGCTCGGTAGCGCCCTGCGCCAGGGACTGGGAGCTGTTGGAGACCTGGTCCGCGCCGGCGGAGACCTGGTCCGCAGACTGGGAGATATTGGCGATGGTCTCGCTCATGCGGAGGACGAACTGGTTGACGCTCTCCTGGATGGGCTTGAGGTCGCCGGGGAAGCTGGCGGTCAGCTCCACGTCGAAGTTGCCCTTGGCCATCTGGTTGGTGCAGCCGGAGATGTCCTCGACAACGCTGCTGAGGACCTGCTGGCTGGTGCGCAGGGCGCCGCACATCTCACCCAGCTCGTTTTTGCCCTCGAAGCTGACAGGCACAGACAGATTGCCCTGGCTGAAGCCCACCAGCGCCTTATGTACCTGGGCGCTGGGCTCTACGATGCTGCGGATGATCTTGCTTGCCATAAACAGCACCAGCACGGTGGCCAGAGCCATAATGGCGACGATGATGATCAGACTGACGCTGGAGATGATGTTCTGCTGCTTGATGATGGCATCCTGGGCATCGGACAGGGCCTCCGCAGCCTTCTCTCCGGCCTCCGCAGCGGCATTCAGCTTGGGCGTACACTCATTGACAATCATCTTAGCCGCCTCGGTCTGGCTGGTACTGGCCATCTCAATAATCAGTACGGCCTCCTCTTTCCACACCTTGATGGCGGTATCGAAGGCGTCCAGGGTGCTCCTGTCCTCCAGGGGGAAGATCTTCTGCAGGTTGCTGAAGAGGGTATCAAGATCCTCCAGCCCGCTGTTCACGGTAGAAAGAGCCGTCATATCGCCGGAAAGGACCACGTCCCGCAGGTTCCGGGCGGCGATATTGTAGGTGATGCGGCAGTCCGCAATCCGCTCTGTGGACTCCACATAGCTGTCGATGATGTCGGTATAGGCGCCCTTCTGGGAGCTCATCATGATAAGTGCGGCAATGATGATGAGCGCGGAGATCAGGATCGTAGTGCCGAAGCCCACGATCAAGCTCTTCTTGATACTCATATTTTTGAAGTTCATATGTGGCGTTCCTCCTATTTTTTTCCGCTGGAGTTCGCTCCAGCAGATACAGATGACAGTGGTACAGCGTTCGAGCGGCCCGCACGGCGCGGTGCTGGTCTCTTCAGTGGATGGCCGCGCTGGTTTGCGGCCGGGCCTGCCCCGCGGACAGGACCTCGTTGGACTCTCACATTTCCCACCCCCAGCTTATCTTAGCACCTTTCGACGGAAAAGTCAAACGATATCGCCGTATTTTCCCTTGCGCACATCGCCCAGCAGTTTGCCGTCCACCAGGGTCACCACCCGCCGGCGCATGATGTTCACATAGCGACTGGCGTGGGTGGCCATAACGATAGTGGTCCCCTTGCTGTTGAGCTCGTTGAGCAGGTGCATCAGATCCCAGATATTGTCGTCATCCAGGTTGGCAGTCAGCTCGTCCAGGAGCAGGATGGGGGGGCTGCTGACCAGGGCCCTTGCAAGCTCCACCCTCCGGCACTCCCCGATGGAGAGCTCCGCCGGATAGCAGTCCTCCACATCCGGCATCCCCACGATGCCCAGGGCCTTGGTCACAGCCTTCTGGGCCTTGCGGCGCATCCCCACGGCGGAGGCGGCCAGCAGGAGGTTGTCCCGGATGGTCCGCTTGCGGATGAGCAGGCACTCCTGGTTGACGATGCCGAAGGTGCGGGCCACCCGGGCCCGCCAGGGGCCCACCATGCGGGCCACGTTGAGGTTGTTGACGTAGACCGTGCCCCGGTCCGGGGGGATCTCTCCGCCCATCAGCTTCAGGAGGGTGCTCTTGCCCGCTCCGCTGCTGCCGATGAGAAACACAAATTCGCCCTGCTCCACCGTAATGGTGAAATCCCGCAGGGCGTAGTGCATCTTCCCGTCCTCTTTATACAGTTTTGACACGTTCTCCAGACGAATTTCCGGCATCCTGCTCTGGCTCCTTTGATCCCGCCTGTCCGGGCGCGCCGGACAGGCGGGGATCGTCTTGAAATTAGTGTTCCTCGGCCTCTGGCCGTCTGGAGGGCGGTCCGGCGTGGTAGAACGAGTGGTCCCCAGCCATGCGCAGGCTGATACGGCGGTCCAGCTCCACCACCCGCTCCAGCAGGCGGCGGGTCCGGCCGGACTGCTCCAGGAAGGTCCGTTCCGCGTCGTTCCTGGCCTGATCCCCGCCGGTGCGCAGCTGCTCCAGGCGCTCCCGGTCCTCACGGTCCAGGCCCTCCAGACGGGTCTTGGCGGTGTCGTCCACCTCCGCCAGGCTCAAAATCGGGTCCTGGCGCATGGCCACCAACATCCGCATGGCCACCTGGTCATTGCGGTCCGCCGCCTGGCCGATCTGCTCGGTGAGGTCCAGCACCTCGTTGAGGTAGTTGTACTTCTTCCGCTCCAGCACGGCCAGGTCCATGAGCTCGTTCCCGCTCATAGTGTGCCCGATCCTCTCTGACCGGCGCTGTTTTTCTCCGCGGTGTGGAAGGCATCCCGCATCTCGGCCAGCATGGGGCGCAGCTGCTCCAGCTCCCGCTTGTTCCGGCCGATCTTGATGGCCCCCAGCTGGTAGGTAAAGTACTCGTACATCCGGCCGAGGTCCCGGCTGATCGGGTACTGGCGGTCCAATGTCTCGTCCAGGTAGTTGATGATGTCCACGCACCGGTCGATGGCCGCCTCAAAGGTGGGGTAATCCGCTTTGTCCAGAGCAATGGAGGCAATGGTCCCCCGCTTGACCAGCTCGTCGTACAGCAAAAGCAGCAGCTCCCCCGGCGTCATGGAGTTCACGGACTGCTGTTTGTACTGCTGATAGCCTCTACGATCCATGTTGGATACCGTTCCTTTCTTGTCCGCTTATCAGCCGCCCATGAGGCCGGCCAGGGTGGAGCTCTGGGAGTTCATCTGATTGATGAGCACCTCCAGGCGGCTGAACATGCTGGTGTAGTAGTCCACCCGGTCGCTGAGCTTATCCTGCCACTTGGTGATCTGGTCGCCCAGGTTGTCGATCTCCTTCTGCCACTGGTTGTCCAGGAGGCTCAGGGAGCTCAGGGGCGTGCCCGCCTGCTGGACCAGGATGCCCTTGACCGCGCCGGTGGTGGCGCCGTAGCGGTCCAGCTGGGTCTTCATCCCCTCCATGATGCCGCTGGTGCCGCCGCTCTCGCTGGTCTTAGTGAAGACGTTCATCACCGCGTCCGGATCGCTGTCCAGGGCGGCGCGGAGCTTCTTCTCGTCCAGGGTCAGGGTGGAGGTGCCGTCGGAGGAGTAGCTGTAGGTCAGGCCCATGTTGCGCAGCACATTGCTGTCGTTGCCGCTGGGGTTGAAGACGTTGTACATGCGCTCATAGAGGCCCTTGAGGTTGGAGTCGCCGAAGAGGATGCCCTGCTTGGCCTTCTTCTCGTAGTTCTCGATGGCGCTCTCGCTCATGCCGGCCTTCTCCTCGTCGGTGAGGGGCTCATAGTCTTTGAATGCGCCGGAGGAACTCTGTATGGGCAGCGTGGAGTAGGCGCTCTTGATCTCGCCCATCATCTCGTTGTAGTCCTTGACCATGTCCTTGATGGCGTCCACGATCTGGTCGGAGTCGATGCTGACATCGAAGCTGACGCCCTCATCGCCCTCCTCCTGGGCGAAGGTGCCCTTGAAGTTGAGGGTCAGACCGTCGATATCCACGCTGTTGTCGCCCCGGACCATGTCCTTCTGGATGCCGTTGACCGTGACGGAGAACTTGGCGTCCTGCCCCTTGGTATAGGAGGCGCCGCCGTACTTCTTCAGAGAAGCGGCCAGCTTCTGCGACATATCGTTCTCATAGGAGATGTCCACCTTCTTGCCATCCTTGTCTGCGATGGAGAGGGAGCCGGACAGCGGGTCGAAGGACGCCTTCATGCCCTTGCCGCCGATGGCTGCATTGACATAGCTCTCCAGCTCATCCATATTGACATCCTTCCAATCCTTGTCAAGAGGCTTGCTGATCTCGATGGTCTCATTTCCGGCTTTCAGCTTGAACGTATCGGTATCGCTGTACTCGAAGTCATCCCCCAGCACGTCCCCGAGCTTGGTTTCCTCCGCGGTGGGCCGATAAAACATTGCCTTGGCCAGACCGTCGCCCAGCTCCACCTTGCTCTGGGACCCGGTGTCCCGGCTCTCGAAGACGAAGCTGCGGGTGGTTTTGGAGTAGGAGACCTTCACATTGGCCTCCTTGTTGGAGTTGATGTCGCTCATGATGTCGGCGAGCTTGGTGTCCTTGTCGTAGCTGCCGATCTTCTCTCCGTTGAGGACGAAGTCATATTTGCCGTCTTCGTTGGCCTTCAGACCGCCCATGTCCTCCCCCATCAGCTCGCCCAGGGTCTTATTCGTGTTGAGGTAGCTGGTGGCGCTCTTGCCGATGTTCAGGACGTCGCCCGCGTCGGTGTTGACGAGGAGGTTGGAGCCGTCCTTGACCTTGAACTCCAGGCGCAGCTGCTCCTTGCCGTCATAAGTGCCCTTATTCTCCACCGTCACCTTGTCGCCGAAAGCCTTGTTGAGGCCCTCGTTCAGGATCTCAGCATACTTGTTGGCCGCGTCCTTGGCATCCACCTTCACCTCGTCGGCCTTATTATAGACGACTCTGCTCTGTCCATTCTTGTCCTTGACGGTAGACGCCTTGGTGAAGGTGTAGGTCCCGTCCTCGTTTTTGACGATCTTCGGCCCATAGATGGTCTTGGTAGTGCCGTCCAGGTTGACGTTCATGGCCTTGCCGGAGAGGTACTCGCCGGTGTTGACCTTCTTGGTGAAGTTCCCGCTGCCGGGCTTGATCTCGCTGACCTTGTCGCTGCTGGTCACGCCCTTGAGGTTCAGCTCTGTGGCCACGGTGCCGCTCGCGCCGCTGATGTAGACGCTGTTGCCGGCGCTGGACTTGTCCGAGAAGGTGATCTTCCCGTCGGAGACCTTCACATCAATGCGGTCGCTGGCCTTGGCGCTGGTGCCGCCGGAGAGGGTGATGGTCTCGTTGGAGAGTTTCTCACGGATGGCCGCAGCCAGGTCCTCGACGCTCTCGAACTTGTCGGTGTTCTCATCGAAGCTCACGGAGACGCTCTTGTTGCCGTAGGCGATGCTCAGGGACCCCTGGAGGGTGCCCAGCGTCATGTTCTCATTGAGGTCCACGCCCTCGCTGGCGGTGATGGTGGTGCCGTCCCCCGCGTTGAGGCTGCCGCTTGTCACATAGCGGGCGGCGGTGGCCAGTTGGCTGACGCTGTTGAGGACCACGTCGTTGTCCGTGCGGCCGCTGGCGGTCACCTTGTCCGCGTACTTGCCCTTGGGCTCCACCACCCGTGCGTTGTTGAAAAACGAGGGGGAGGACAGGTTTGTGGAGGACATATAGGAGGTATACTTGTTGGAGAAGGCGTACATCTTGGCGATGATGCTCTGGTAGGCGTCCTGCTTCCACTGAATCTTCGTGGCCTTCTGGCTGAGCTGGGTGATCTTGGCGCTGTAGCTCTGGACCAGACTTTCGATCATGCCCTCGGTATCCATGCCGCTGGCCAGACCGCTTACGATGTTTGCGCTGTTGTACAGGCTGCTGGTATAGCCGCTTTTCCCGACAGAATTAATAGATGCCATCACAATCGCTCCTTTATCCAAATTTTCACTGAAATGACGGAAAATGTTTTTCTCAAATTTCTCACGAAAAAGAGAAGAATCCTCTGTACTTTTTTATCGTCACGTAGTATAGTAAAGTTAAGAGCCGCTAGAAAGATTTTACACAACGGAGGGGATATTTTGTCTGCTGTAATTGCCATCACAAATCAAAAGGGCGGCGTGGGGAAGACCACCACTTCCAGCGCCCTTCTCGCCGGTCTCCAGCAGCGGGGGAACCGGGTGCTGGGCGTGGACCTGGACCCCCAGGGGAGCCTGGGCTTCTGCCTGGGCCTGGACATCGACAACTGCGCCACCATCTACGACGTCATGAAGGGCACACAGTCCGTGCGGGACGTCATCGTCCGCTCGGAGTGCGGGGATATCGTGCCCTCGAACATCCTGCTCTCCGGCGCGGAGCTGGAGTTCAACAAGCCCGGGCGGGAGTTTTTGCTCAAGAACGCCCTCCAGGAGCTCCAGGACGAGTACGACTTTATCATCGTGGACACGCCCCCGGCGCTGAACGTCCTGACCGTCAACGCCTACGTGGTGGCCGACGGCCTGGTCATCCCCATGGCCCCGGAGATCCTCAGCCTCCTGGGCGTGGCCCAGATCCGGGAGACCATCGACACCGTCCGCCGCTGCTACAACTCCCGGCTGAAGGTGCTGGGCATCCTGCTCAACAAGTTCAACCAGCGCTTCACCCTCAACCGGGAGGTGCTGGACATGGCCGGACAGATCGCCGCCCAGCTGGACACCAAGGTCTTCGAGACCAAGGTGCGCACCAGCGTGTCCGTGGCCGAGGCCCCCGCCCACGGGGAGAGCGTGCTCACCTACGCCCCCTCCTCCAAGCCGGCGGAGGACTTCCAGGCCCTGGTGGAGGAGATCATAGCGGAGCTGACCCCGCGCAAGAGCGAAGATCACACCTAAGGAGAGAACGCAATGGCAACAGGAAAAAAAGGCGCGAAGAGCAATAAGACAGCCCATGTGCTCAACCTCCTGGCCCCGGCCCCCGGGGTGGAGCGGGAGCCCGCCGCCGGGGCCGAGGCCCCGGAGCTGGACGCCCCCGTCCCCCCCGTGGAGGCGGAGGCGGCGGTCGTCTCCGCCGCGCCCCTGGCCCCTCCCATCCTGGAGGTGGCCCGCTCCAACGACGCACAGCTGTCGGAGCAGATCCGGGGCGCCCTGGAGAGCGAGCTCCTCCAGGAGCTGGGCATTGAGCCGGAGGAGGCCCCGCCGCCCGCGCAAGACGCGCCGTCACCGCCTCCCCAGGAGATGCCGGCGCCTCCCGCGGAGGCTGCGGAGCCGGAGCTGGAGCTGGAACCTGACCTGGTCCCGGAACCGGAAGCCGAGCCAGAGCCCGTACCCGAGATCGTACCGGAATCGGAGCCGGAACCGCTTCCGGAGCCTGAACCAGAGCCGGATCCAGTCCCGGAACCGGCCCCCGAGGCGGAACCGGAGCCCGTTTCAGAACCGGAGATCGAACCGGCCTCCCAGCAGGAGGCCGAACCCGAACCAGCGCCGGAGCCCGAACCCGCCCCCGAACCGGAAGAGGCTGAGCCCGAACCGGAATCCGCCCCCGCGCCGGCCCCCGCCCCCGCGCCGGAGGAAGACTTCGCCGTCGTCAACATCATGGAGCGCCTGGTGGAGATGAAGGCCCCCCGGTACATCCGCATGTTCGGCCTTTGTCCCTGCGCCCGCTGTGCGGCGGACGTGAAGGCCCTCACTCTCACCCACCTTCAGCCCGCCTACATCGTAGTACCCCGGACGGAGGTCGGCGCTATGGTCACCGTCTATGAGAGCCGGTTCAACAGCACCATCTTCGCCCAGCTCACCCGGGCCTGCAAGGTCGTCATGGACGCCCCCAGGCACGGGAACAAACCGTAAGAACCAAGGACCCGGACCAGCCGAGCGGCAGGTCCGGGTCTGTTGTCTCTTCCTCAGGATTTTTCCGCAGCGGCGCTGGTGCTCATCAGCTGTCCCCAGATGCCGTTGACCTCCTCCAGGCACTGGAAGTAGGAGTTGGTCAGCAGGTTCACCGGGATGCCCAGCTCCCCGGCCAGATCGCCGATGGCGGCCCAGTCGGCCCGCTCGTAGCTGAGCACCAGATCGTAGAGCTTCCCGCACCGGCCCTCGTGGAGCAGGAGGGCGTCCTTGACCTCCTGGGTGATGGGGATCTCCGCGAGGATCTCCTCCAAGGGCGCGGCGATGAGGTAGTTGAGAGTGGAGAACATGCCCATGAGGTAGGCGTCGTTGCGGGAAATGGGCATGTCTTTCGCGTGCTTGAGCAGTTCGCTGGAGAAGGTGGCACGCATGAAGGAGGTCTTCAGGAACTCCTCCTGGCTGTCGTCGATCTCCCCCTCGTTGCCCGCGCCCATGAGGTAGATCCACTGCCGCAGCTGTCCGATACCCAGGACCATGATGGCCTGATGGACGTCCGTGGCCCGGTTGCGCAGGGCGAAGTAAGCGGAGTTGACGATCTTCAGCAGACTGTAGGTCAGCGTGGCGTCCATAGAGATAATCTGCTCGATCTCCTCCACGTCCGGCTCATCCTTGGTGATAGCCACCATGAGGCGGAAGAAGTTGCTCTGGAGATAGGTGCTGCTGTGGACGCTGGTGAACATCTGCTCCGCCACGTAGCGGCCCTCCATGGCGTCCACCTCCATGATGAAGGCCTTCTGGTAGAGCTCCTCGTCCTCCACCTCCGTGGCGATGCACCGCTTGCCCATGCTGTGGGCCATCTCCACGATGTTGCGGATGCTGGTGTCGTTGGTGGTCCGGAAATTGATCTTGATGTAGTCAAAACGGTCCAGGATGGAGAAGTAGCGGGGACTGAACTGGAACTCATTGACCGCCACCTTGTACCCCTCCTTGGAGTAGCGCTCCACGAAGCGCATGGCCAGGGGGTGGATAATGACGCTGTCGTCCACCTGGATGACCAGGTCCGCCGGGTTGAAGAGCTTGGGGGTCTGCTTCATGAGGAGGTTCGTGGTGAAGGTCATAAAGCTCACCGCGCCCTTCAGGGTCCGGTCCGTATTCTGGGTCAAAAAGTTATAGATGGTGTCCGCCGCGGCAAAGTCCTGCTGACCGCCGCTTTCGCCGCTCTCATAGGCCCCGCCTTCCCCGGAGAACCGGATCTCATAGGCGATGGTCTTGCCCTGCAAATCCTTGATGGGCTGGCGGACGACATATTTGTTTGTACTGCTGTTGGTGCTCACTGCCATGGTCTTCCTCCCGTTAATTGGCCTGCGCCGCGTGGGCCAAGAGATGATCCATCACATCCACCAGATGCCCGATCTCCGGCTTGGTCAGCTGTTCGTCGGCACCCAGCTGGCGGCCCTTGATGCGCATCTCCTCACTGATGAGGGAGGAGAAGATGATGAGGGGGATGCTCTTGAAGCGCTCACTGTCCTTGATGAGCTTGGTCAGCCGGTGGCCGTCCATCTGGGGCATCTCGATGTCCGTGATGACCAGGGCCACATGGCTCGCGAGGTCCGCGTCCCGGGGAAGCTCGTTGAGGTTGTCCCAGAGCTCCCGGCCGTTGGGGTGCATCCGGAGGTTCACGTACCCCGCCTTGCGCAGGGAGTTCTCGATCATCTTCGAGAGGAGGATGGAGTCCTCCGCGATCCAGATGGGGCGCTCATTCCGGGCCCGGGGGCCCATGGCGTCGATCTCCTCCATCTGGATTGAGGTCTCCGGGGCGATCTCCGCCACGATGCGCTCAAAGTCCAGGATGGTCACCAGGTCCGCGCCGCACTGGGCGATGCCCGTGGCCACGCTCTCCGCGCCGCCGGAGACCGTCTTGTCCGGCTTCTGGATGTCGCCCCAGGAGATACGGCTGATCTGCACCACCGAGTGGACCCGGAAAGCGATAAACATCTTGTTGAAGTTGGTGACGATGAAGATGTCCCGCTCTCCCCGGTCGCCGTCGACGCCGCTGAGGTACTTGGGGAGGTCCACCACGGTGAGGACGTCATCCCTGGGCTTGAAGATGCCCTCCACCGCCGGGTGGGCGTGGGGCATGGGCTTGACGGGCGCGGCGATCATGATCTCCTTGACCTTCGCCACGTTGATGCCGTACAGATTCCCGTTGATGGTGAACTCCATGATCTCGATCTCATTGGTCCCGGACTCCAGCAGAATTCCAGTGTTGTGCATCTCAGCCATGATTGACACTCCTAACCTAAAATAAATTTTGTCTCATCTCAAGTGGATCAGAAGATGATGTCCTGTTTGCCATAGGAGCGGATGCAGCTCTGTCCGCTGTCCACGTCGAAGAGCATCGTGCGGGCCACGCTGCCCCCCACATACTCGCCCAAGAGCCGGATGCCCTCCTTGCGCAGGATGGTATGGACGCTCTCGATGTTCCTCTGTCCGATGTTGCCCAGGTTGCCGCCGTTGACCTCGAACATCTTGGCCCCGCCGGCGATCTTCACGGTGATCCGGCTGCGGGAGGCCCCCTGGGCCTCCATCTGCCGCAGGGTCTCCCGGATGCCGGTATCCGCGTATTTCAAGGGGTTCTTCCGTCCGGTTTCCATGTTCAGCGGGAGCATGACGTGCAGCAGCGCTCCCAGCTTGATCCGCGGATCATGGAAGCAGAGGCCGATGCAGGAGCCCAGCGCATAGGTGATGAGGATGCCCGAGCCCTTGGCCAGCTTCATGTCCGCGATTCCGACTGTTATCTTGTTCCCATTCATTCCGCAACGCCTAGTTTCTTTAATAAAAAGTTGAGGGACCGGATGTCCGGTGAGAGGAGCAGGCGGCAGGGCACCTGCTTGTTGTCGCAGACGAAGTTGCCGCCGATGGTCATAAGGTAGTCGCTGGTGCCGCCGTACTCCGCCATGGGCACCGCCAGGATGGCTCCCTGCATGTCCACCGCGAAGGCGGGCACCGTCAGCTCCAGGGAGATGTCCGAGAGGCCCGAGAGGGCGTTGATGAACGTGGAGATGGTGATGTTGCCCACCTCTACCAGGGCGGAGCGGCCCATGTCGTCGAGCTCCTCGTAGCCGCTGATCTTGGTACCCACCATGCTCTCCAGCACCAGGTTCACAAACTCCAGCTGCTGTACGGAGAGCATAATGCCGTTCATCTGTCCGCTCATGCGCACCAGCACCCCGGCGGTCACCGCCTCCGGGCCACCGATCCACTCGATGGCCTCGTTATAGCCCATGATGCGCACCTCCGGCAGGGTGATGCGCACCTCCCGCTTGAGCAGGGTGGAGAGGGCCGTGGCCGCGTTGCCGGTGCCGATGCTGCCGATCTCCCGGAGGGTATCGATCTCCAGGGAGCTGAGCTCGTCGAATGTCTTAATCATAAAATCAGCTCCTTCCTCGTTATCTCAGACCGTTGATCGTCGTCTCGATCTCGTCGGAGGTGGTCACCATCTTCAGGCAGAAGCTGTAGGCCCGCTGGGACTCGATGACCTTGATGAACTCCTGGGCCAGGTCCGTGTTGCTCAGCTCCAGGAGGCCCCGCTTGACCACGCCGGTGCCCAGATAGAGCTGTCCGTTCTTATCCGTGGCCACGAAGCGGCAGCTGTCCGCGTGCTCCAGGCCCTCCCGGATGGCGTAATCGAAGACCCCCAGGCGGAGCTCCAGGCCCGCCCGGTTCTCCTTCACCTCGTCCATGTCCAGCACGATGAAGTTGCCCTGGGGGTCCAGCACGCACCGGCCCTCGTTGTCGCTCAGGCGCCACTCGGGCTTGGGCTGGGCCTCCTCGCCGTTGGCCTCCGCCGCGGCGATCTCCTCCTCCGTGGGGTCCACCCAGTACTGGGCCGCCGTGAAGGCGCCGTCCCGGGTGTATGAAATTTCCTCGCTGGGCGGGTCGTAGAGGGCGAAGAAGCCGTCGCCGTTGATGGCGAAGTCGAAGGTCCGCCCCGTCTCGATGAACCCGCTGGGGTTGAAGTCCACCGTGGCCTTGGTCATCCGCGTGCCCGTGCCCTTGGGGAGCTCTGCGTTGTCGATGCCGATCACGTCCCGGTTCATCAGCGCCCCGAAGGAGGCCCGCTCCGCCCGGAAGCCGTGGGTGTTTACGTTGGCGATGTTGTTCGACTGCACGTTCATGCGCTGCTGCTGTTGGATCGCGCCTACCGCGGCGCTGTAAAAGGACATGTTCATATGTAGTTGGTCCTTTCTGTGATTTGACGAGCGTATGTTGGGCCCTGCCCTGCGTCCGGCTGTCGTTACCGGGCCGCAGACTTGGCCACACTACGCAGAATAGTCTCGAGTTCGCCTGTCCGGCAAAACTAGCCCATCCGCCCCAGCTCGGTGGTGGCCTTGCTCATGACGGCGTCGTAGATTTTGCTCATCTGCGCCGCGCTTTGCAGCGCCCGCTGGGAGCTCATCATCAGCACCATCTCCTCCACCATGTTCACATTGGAGCGCTCCACCATCCGGTGGCGGATCTCGTAGTTCTCGCTGAGCTGGAAGTTCCCGCCGGTGAAGAGGCCGTACTCGTTGCGCTCCAGGTTCGCGGTATCATCTGCCGCGTAGATGCCCAGCGTGCCCAAGTAGTTGCGGTCCGCCTCGGTGTAGATCTCGCCCAGCTTGTTCACGTAGATATGGTCCGTGGGCAGCTGGATAGGCTGACCCTCGCTGTTCAGGACCCGCCCCTGTCCCCAGAGGCACAGATACCCCTCGTCGTCCAGGTTGAAGCTCCCATTGCGGGTGTAGGCCACATCCCCGTCCCGGTCGATGGCGAAAAAGCCGTCGCCGATGATGGCGAAGTCCAGGGGCAGGGTGGTCTCCTCCATGGACCCCTGGGTGAAGTCCGTCACCAGTTCGCTGGGGGCCAGGATGTAGGTCTCCTCCCCCATCTCCGTGGAGACGGCCTTGTTCTTGTTGCCCACCCGGCTGATGAGCACGTCCTGGAAGGTGCTGTCCGTGTACCGGTCCAGCTTGTAACCGGCGGTGGAGATGTTGGTCATGTTGTGGCTCACAACGTCCAGCCGCCGCCCCTGGGAGAGCATGGCGGAGGTGAGCTGATAGAAACCTTTGAACATATGAAACTCCTCCCGTAGGGGGCTCAGGGCTCCCCGTTCATGTATCGCTTCATGTACAGCTTCAGCTTCTGGATGGCCCGGGAGTGGATCTGGGAGATGCGGGGCTCGCTGACCTCCATCACCTGGGCGATCTCCTTCATGCTGAGGTTTTTCTTATAGTAGAGCGAGATGACCAGCTGCTCGTTCTCCCGCAGGGACTCGATGCCGTCTGTGAGCTTCTCCAGAAGCTCCTGCCGCAGGAGGGAGTCCTCCGGATGATCCGAACCGCTGTCAGCCACGTCCATCCCCTGGTCCCGGTCCTCCAGGACCGAGTCCAGGCTGAGCACATTGCATAGGGACGAATCCGCCAGGTGCTCCTGGTACTGCTCCTGGGTGATGCCCAGCTTCGCCGCGATCTCCTCGTCCGAGGGGTAGCGCCCCAGCTGGGCGAAGAGCTCCACCCCGGCCTGGTCGATCTCCCGGGCCCTGCGGCGTACGCTCCGGGGCACCCAGTCCTGCCGCCGGGCCAAGTCGATCACCGCCCCCCGGATGCGCTTGGAGACAAAGGTCTCAAACTTGATGCCCTTGTCGGGGTCGAATTTATCCACCGCGCCCACCAGGGCCAGGACGCCCTCGTTGATGATGTCATCCACCTGGGCAAAGCTGCTGTAGACCCCCCGCACCTGCAAGGCGATGGACTTGACCAGCCCTACGTAACGCAGCACCAGGGGCCATTTGAGCTCCTGACACCCGGTGCTCTTGTAGAGCAGCAGCAGGTCCTCCTTGCTCATGGCGTCGATCTCCGCCTGGGTGTAGGTCAGCGCCGCTGCTGCGGCCTCACGGCCCCCGGCGCTCATACCGCCGCCGCCTTTCGGTCGCTCCTGCCCTGCCCAACCAGGGTGATGTTGCCCAGGGACTGGATCTGCACGTCGCTGGTGATCTCGTTAAAGGCCAGCACATACAGGTTGGGGTAGAACTGGGAGAGCATCCGGCTCAGGTAGATGCGGATGACCTGACTGGTGAGGACGATGGGGGTCTGGCTGAGGTCGTTGAACTTCTTGATAAATTCGGAGAGCTGGGTGACGATCTGCTGCATGAGGTCCGGCCCCATGGCCAGATAGATGCCCTGCTCGTTCTTGCTGAGGGAGGAGATGACCCGTTTTTCCACCTCCGCGTCCAGGGTGACCACCCGGAGCTGTCCGTGCTCGCAGAAGCGGCGGGTGATGGTGCGGCTGAGGGCGGCGCGGACGTTCTCCGTCACCATATCCAGGTCCTTGGTGGTGGCCAGGGCGTCCACCGCGGTCTCCAGGATGGTGCCCAGGTCCCGTATGGGGACCCCCTCCTTCAGGAGGTTCTTCAAAATACGCTCCAGATGGGCGTATGTCAGCACATTGGGGATGGCCTCCTCCACCACCTCCGGGGCGGTGCGCTTGAGGTTCTCCACCAGCTGCACCACCTCCGCCCGGCCCAAGAGCTCGTAGGCGTGGGAGCGGATCACTTCGCTCAGGTGGGTCTGCATGACGGACAGGGGGTCGATGACGGTGTAGCCGTAGATCTCCGCCATCTCCTTGTTCTCCGGCAGGATCCACCGGGAGGGGATGCCGTAGGCCGGCTCCACGGTCTCGATGCCGTCGATCTCGCCGGTGGGGGTGGCGGGCTCCAGAGCAAGGTAGTAGTCCACCAAAATCTCGCCCCGGGCCACCTCCTCGCCCTTGATCTTCACCGCGTACTGGTTGGTGCCCAGGGTGGAGGTGTCGTGGAAGCGGATGGAGGGGATGACGAAGCCCATCTCCTGGGCGTACTGCCGCCGGAAGATGATGATGCGGTTGATGAGCTTGCCGCCGCCCTTCTCGTCCACCATGGGGAGCAGGCTGTAGCCGAACTCCATCTCAATGGGGTCCACGGTGAGGAGGGTGTAGACGTTGTTGATGTCCTTGTAGTAGTCGGCCTCGCTGGGCTGCTGGGGGGCCTCCTGGGGGGCGGCTGCGGCGGCCGCCTCCGCGGCGGCGGCCTGCACCTCCTTCCGCTCCAAGCGGCCCATCATCCACCAGCCGCCGCCGCTCAGGCCCGTGCCCACGATCAGCAGGGGCACGGTGGGCGTACCGGGGATGAGCCCCAGCAGGCCGATGACGATGCCGGAGGTGAAGATGGCCTTGGGCTGGGCCGCGAACTGGGAGATGACGTCGTTGTTGAGGCTCCCGTCGGACACGGACCGGGTGACGATCATGCCCGTGGCCGTGGAGATCATCAGCGCCGGCAGCTGGGAGACCAGGCCGTCGCCGATGGTGGCGATGGAGTAGGTCTGGATGGCGGTGTTGAAGTCCATGCCGCTCATGGTGACGCCCAGGATCAGACCGCCGATGAAGTTGACGGCGGTGATGATGAGGCTCATGATGGCGTCGCCCTTGACGATCTTGGTGGCGCCGTCCATGGCGCCGTAGAAGTCGGCCTCCTTCTGGATCTTGGCACGGCGGAGCTTAGCGCCCTGCTCGTCGATGAGGCCGGAGGAGAGGTCCGCGTCGATGGCCATCTGCTTGCCGGGCATGGCGTCCAGGGTGAAGCGGGCGGCCACCTCGGCCACGCGCTCAGCGCCCTTGGTGATGACGATGAACTGGACCAGAACGATGATGAGGAAGATGATGACGCCCAAGATGATGTTGCCCTGGGTAATCATCTGGCCGAAGGCCAAAATGACGTTGCCCGCGTCGCCGCCAAAGCCCAGGATGCGCCGGGTGGTGGACACGTTCAATCCCAATCGGAACAGCGTCGTGATGAGCAGCAGGGACGGGAAAATGGAGAACTCCAGGGCGTCGGAGATGGTCATGGTGATCATCAAAATCAGGATGGACAACGAGATATTGACCACCAGCAGCACGTCCAGGAGGCTCTTGGGCAGTGGGATGATGAGGAACAGGACGATGACGACCACCAGAAGGGCTATGCTGTTTTCCAAAAATCGCCTCATGCCTTAGTCCTTTCCAACAAAAAATGGGGCTATCTGCAAACGCCCGGCCTGCGGGCTGTTACTTTCAAAGGGAGTGGGGCCTCATTGGCCCTCCTGGTCCAGCTTGAGGACGTAAACCAGAATCTCGGCCACAGGGCCGTAGAAGATGGGGGGAATCTCCCGGTCCAGCACGGCGTTGTCGTACAGGGAGTGCGCCAGGGGAACGTTTTCCACGGTGGCCACGCCGTTCTCCTCGGCCACCTTCACAATACGCAGGGCCAGCTCGTCTCGGCCCTTGGCCACCACCACCGGTGCCTCGTCCTTGTCGGGCTTGTAGCGCAGGGCCACGGCCACGTGGGTCGGGTTACGGATGACCACGTCTGCGCCCGGAACCTGCTGCATCATCCGCTGCTGGGCCCGGCGGCGCTGGATCTCCTTGATCTTGCCTTTGACCTGGGGGTCGCCCTCGGTCTGTTTGTACTCCTCCTTGATCTCCTGCTTGCTCATGCGCAGCTGCCGCTCGTAGTCCCACCACTGGTAGAGGTAGTCGAAGAAGGCCACCACGATAAAGGCCACCGCCACCTGTACCAGGAGGGTAAAGATGTCGTCATATAGGATGGCGCAGGCCTGCCCCAGCTCCATGTCCAGGAACCGGGCGAAGTCCAGGGTCGCGCCCTGGAAGTAGCGGAAGATGAGGATCAGGAGGATCGTGATCTTGATGAGGTTCTTGATGAGCTCCACCACACTGCGCATGGAAAAGAGCCGCTTGAAGCCCTGCAGCGGGTTGAGCCTGCTGAATTTCGGTTTCAGGGACTCGCCCGTGACCAGCAGCCTGGTCTGGGCGAAAGTGGCTGTCATGGCCAGCAGTGCCGTGGCCAGCAGAAAGGGCCCGGCCACGATGCAGAAGGTCAGGATACACTTGATGAGGACCTTCGGCAGGATGCCGGAGAGCGACACCGCCTCCGGACTGGCGATATAGGCGAAGCAGGTCTCCAGCAGGTTTCCCGCCTGCTCCACCACTACGCCGCCCATCACCTTGAACATCGCGAGTGTGCCAAGGAGGGTGGCCACGGCCACCACGTCCTTGCTCATCATGACGTTGCCTTTTTTTCGTTCGTCCCGTCGCTTTTTTGGGGTCGCTTTTTCGGTTTTGGAGTCGCCGGGCACCGCTCGTTCCCCCCTTTACAGCCCACCGCCGCGTGGGCGGTCAGGAAGTCCCAATGACCTGCAGGAGCCGCTGGAGAGCCTGGAGCATGTCGAACTCCACCTTCAGCAGATACTCGCTGAAGGGCGCGATCAAAAGCAGCTCCAGCGCCAGGCCGATGATGACCTTCAGGTCGATGTTGATGACAAAGATGTTGATCTGGGGGATCACCTTCATGAGGATGCCCATGCCCATCTGCCCCAGGAGCTCCGCCGCGAGTATGGGCATACAGAGCTTCACCGCCATCAGCGTACACTCGACAAAAAGCTCCACCACCGCCGCGTACAGCTCCGGTCCGAAGGCCACCTGCCCGAAGGGCACCACCCGCCCGGAGCACAGCATGATCCGCAGCAGGGTGTGGTGTCCGTTGGCCGCGAAGAAAAGGAGCATCATGAGCACGTTGAAGAGGGTGGCGCTCACGGACACCGAGCTCTGGCTGGCCGGGTCGTAGGTCTTGCCCATGCTCATGCCCATCTGGCTGTCGATGGTCTCGCCGCCCAGCAGGGGGACATAGAAGAAGATATTCACCGTCAGCCCCAGGATATACCCCAGGGCGATCTCCAGCAGGAAGATTACCGCCGTCTCCAGCACCGTCTCCGGCACCGGGGGGCGGTACTCCGTCATGGACGCCGCCGTCACCGACAGCACCATGATGAGGCCGCTCTTGGCCAGGTTCGGGATGCCCTGACGGCCCAGGATGGGGTTGAAGAGCACAAAGCCGCTCATCCGCGCCAGGATCACGAAAAACAGGTTCAGCTCTGCCCAGTCGACCACGGCGCGCCTCCTAATTCTGGAGCATCAGCGCGAAGAGGCTCCGGGCGTAGTCCAGCAGGGTCTCCATCATCCATCCCCCGCCAATGAGCAGCACCGCAGCGATGACCACCACTTTGAAGAGGAAGGAGAGGGTCTGCTCGTGGATCTGCGTCACCGCCTGGAAGATGGCCAGGAGCACGCCCACCAGCATACTCAAAAGCAGCATGGGCCCGCAGACCTTGATGGCCACCCAGATGCCCTCCCGCAAAATCTCCGTGACCTGCGTCGTATCCATCATCGCTCAAATGCCCCCTTCCCTATCGGATCATCCCTACCAGCGTTGAGAACAGCAGCTGCCATCCGTCCAGCAGGATAAAGAGCAGGATCTTGAACGGTGTGGAGATCATGGAGGGCGGCAGCATCACCATGCCCATGCTCATGAGGGTGGAGGAGACAATGATGTCGATGAGCAGAAACGGGATATAGAGCAGAAAGCCGATGATAAATGCGTGCTTCAGCTCCGATGTCACATAGGCCGGCATGATGACCGTCATGGGCAGTTCCCGCGCCTCGTCCTGGCTCTGGGGGATAGGCGTATCGGTCATGTTGCAGTAGAGCTCCATGCTGCTGATCTGCATCTGATTGAGCATATACTCCTTCAGAGGCTCCTGGACCCGTTCAAAGAACTCCTCCTGGGTGATCCTTCCCTCCTTGTAGGGGTCGTATGCGCTCTCCTTGATGGCGTTGATGGTGGGCGTCATGGTAAATAACGTCAAAATCAGCGCCATGCCCACCAGCACCAGGTTGGGCGGGGTCTGCTGGGTGCCCATGGCGGTGCGCAGGAAGGAGAAGGACACCACGTACCGGGTGAAGGAGGTCATCATGACCACCATGGACGGCAGCAGGGTCAGCACCGTCATCAGCAGCAGGATGTCCAGGGAGTTTACAGTGGAGCCGTTTACATTGATGAGCGCGTCAGTCACGGGCCAAGCCTCCTCTCAGACTCATTTCTTCTCCCGGAAGCGGCGCAGTATAGCCGTGAAGTCCGGCGGCCGGTCCTGCGCCGGGCTGTCTGAGGAGGGAGGGCTGCTCCACAGCTCCCCCTCCTCCGCTGTCAGTTCGGCCACGAGGGAGAATCCGGAGGGAGAACTGCCAATGAGAAAATATCGTTTTGCGCTTTGCACCACCAGCAGGGACTGGTCCCTGCCCACTGCCAGCCGCTCTAAGACCCGCAGGCGGCCGCAGGCGGCGGGAGCGCCTATGCTGAAGCGGCCGCCCTGCCCCATCTGTCCCGCCCAGCGGGAGACGAGGTAGCTGGCGGCCAGCACCAGCAAAAGGACCAGCAGGATGCCCAGCAGGGAGAGCACATCCCCCCACTGCATCAGGGCTCGCCCACGATGGAGGTCACGGTCTTGAGCACACGCTCAGGCTTGAAGGGCTTGACGATGAAGTCCTTGGCGCCGGAACGGATGGCGTCGATGACCATGGTCTCCTGTCCCATGGCGGAGCACATGACCACGTTCGCGTTGCCGTCGGCGGCGCGGATGGCCTTAAGGGCCTCCAGACCGTCCATATTGGGCATTGTGATGTCCATGAGGACCAGATCGGGCTTGAGGGAGTTGTACTTCTCCACCGCGTCCGCGCCGTCCACGGCCTCGTGGAGGTCGCTGTAGCCGGCCTTGCTGAGGGCGTCCTTGATTACCTTGCGCATGAAAGCGGCATCGTCAACCAAAAGAATCTTAGCCATGATAATCCACCTTTTTCTTGAAATTTGAAAGTTATTGGTTCGGAAAGGTCTTATTACAAACGGCCTTATGAGTATTTGGCCAGTTCGTTGATGTCGGGCTTCTCCAGGATCTCCGTGATGCGGATCCCAAAGTTGTCGTCAATGACCACCACGTCGCCCCGGGCGACGCACTGCCCGTTGACCAGCAGGTCCACCTGGTCGCCCGCCAGTTTGTCCAGCACCACCAGGGAGCCCTTGGAGAAGGCGATGATGTCCTGGATCTTCCGCCGGGTGCGGCCGATCTCCACGGCCACCTCCAGGGAGACGTTCATGATGAGGTCCAGGTTCTGCTTCTGCTCCTGGGAGAGGCGGTTCTCCTCGTCCAGCGTCCGCATGGGGGCGGGCTGGGCGTTGATGATCTTGGGCTCAGGCGGCTGGGGAGCCTGCTGCTGGGGCGGATACATGTAGTAGGGATAGGGCGGGTAGGGGTATCCGCCGGCGGCCTGGGGGTAGGGCGGATAGCCGGGGTAGGGCTGCTGCTCCCCGCCAGGGGCCGCCTGGGGCGGGACCTGGGGCTGGGGAGCGCTCTGCACCGGAGCCGCAGGGGCGGGCGCAGGCGCGGGAGCGGGGGCCGCAGCGCCGCCGCCGGCCATGAGCCGCTCGATCTCCTCCTGGCTGAGAGTGCCGCCTCCGCCTCCCGCCGCAGGCGCGGGTGCGGGGGCCGCAGCGCCGCCGCCGGCCATGAGCCGCTCGATCTCCTCCTGGCTGAGGGTGCCGCCTCCGCCGCTCTCCGCCGCAGGGGCGGGGGCGGGGGCCGGAGCGGGCGCCGGGGCAGGCGCCGCAGCGCTGCCGCCGTCCAGGCTGTCTATGTCCAAGCCGAACCCCTTGACCATCTCCTTGGCCAGGTCCACGGAGATAACGTTCATAAATTCGCTCTCCAGGATGCCCTCGATGTACAGCTTGAAGCTGACCACCACCACGGGCCCGACCTGCACGGGGAAGTGCTCCCGCCGGACCTTGTCCAGGTCGTCCAGCTCGAAGGGCTCCGGGGTGGAGATGTTGACCATCATCCCCAGGAAATCGCTCATAGCGGTGGCCGCCGCGCCCATCATCTGGTTCATGACCTCGCAGACGCAGCTGATGCTGAGCTCGTCCAGCTGGAACTCCTCATCCGGCGTCTCCGAGCCCAGCAGGATATCCACGATCGCCTTCACGTCGCTGCGCTTGAGCATCATGATGTTGCTGCCGTCCAGGCCGGTGACATACTTGATCTCCACGCCCACAGCGGGGTCGATATCGCCCAGAGCGAAGTCCTCTGCGTTGACCACCTGCACGGTGGGGGTGGTGATGTCCACACGGTGGTCCAGCATATTGGAGACCGCCGTGGCGGAGGAGCCCAGGCTTATGTTCATGATCTCCCCAATGGCGTCGACCACCATTGGGCTAAAAATATTTTCTCCCATCAGGACTAGCTCCTTTAAGCCTTAATATATGTCTCGCCGATCTTCACGGCCTTCTGCTTGTTGTGGACCCCCATGCGCCCATCGAACCAGCGCCGGCCGTCGATGTTGAGGAAGATGGGCGAATCCTTCGGCTGTTTGATGTCCACCACGTCGCCCACATTGAGGTGGTAGAGGTCGCTGAGCAGCAGCCGCGTCCGGGCCAGCTCCGCCACGATCTCCAGATCGCTCTCCCGCAGGGAGCCGAAGATCTCGTCGGACTTGTCCTCCCCGGTCACATGCCGGGCGGTGCTCTTGCCGATCTCGGCGAAGATGTTGGTCAGCATCACGCCGGGGAGCACCAGGCTCATCCGGCCGCTGCAGTTGGGGAACTTGATATCAAGGCCCACAAGGATCACCGTCTCGTCAAAGCCGATGAGCTGGACGAGGGTGGGGTTGACCTCGGTGCGCACGTACTCGAACTTGAGGCCGATATAGTTCTCCCAGCTGCCTCCCAGCAGCTCTATGAGGCTCCCTATGATGTCCTCGTACATATTCAGCTCCAGGTCCGTCATCTTGTAGTCCGTGGCCAGGTTGCTGTCCGGGGCCCCGTCGCCGCCCATCATGCGGTCCACCATGGTCAGGACAATCTCCGTGTCCAGGTGGACGAGTATGGGGGACTCCTCCTGGAGCTGCTCCTGGTCGATCTTGGCCAGAGCCAGCACGTCGCTCTCCGTCAGCGCGTTGGAAAACTCGTTGTAGCGCTGCTCCTCGATGGACTCCACCTCGATCTCGCAGGTGGTGTGGAGCAGGGCGTTGATCCGGGAGTTGATGACCCGGGCGTAGCCCTCGAAGATGCTGTTGAGCATCTTGATGCGCTCCTTGGTGAACTTCCGGGGGCTGTAGAAATCGTATTTTTTATACTTCTTTTCCGGCTCCAGGGCCGGTGCGTCCAGATCCATCTCCCCGCTGCGAGCCGCGTTGAGCAGGGCATCGATCTGACTTTGTGATAAGACTTCCGCCATACTTTTCCCTCACTCTAGTGGATTCCGGCCATCGGGCACCGCCTAACGGCTGGGCGCGCCTTCGGCCGGGGTGGCCGGCTGCTCGCTTCCGGGCTGGGTCTGCTGGGTCTCTGTGTAGTAGCTTGCGATGCTGTCTCCGATCTGTTCCTCCACGTTCTTGCCGCTGATCATCATCTCCACCCGCCGGTTCTTGGCACGGCCCTCTGCGGTGTCGTTGGTGGCCACGGGCCGCCACTGACCGTAGCCCTCGCTGGTGAGGCGGGCGGGGTCCAGGAGCTCTCCATTGCTGTGCTCTTGGATGTAGATAAGCACCTCCGCCGCCCGCTGGGTGGACAGCGTCCGGTCGCCCCGGACGGTGTTGGCCTGGTCGGGCCGCGCCTGGGCGGTGTGGCCCATGATCTTGACCTCGTCCAGATAGGGCCCCGCCTCCTCCAGCGCGGGGATGATCTCATCCAGGGCCGCTTTGCCTTCGGGCCGCAGGACCGATTTGTCACCGTCAAAGAAAACGGCGTCCTGGAAGGAGATAAATATTCGTCCGTCCCCCGTGGTGGAGATGTTGACAGAGTCCGACGAGTTGGCGAAGAGGGCCAGGAAATCGTAGAGCTCCTCCATCACCTGGTCGATCTCCTCCGGCAAGGTGGTGGGCATATCGTCGCCGCCCTCATCGCTGTCCTCGCCCTCAGGGCCCAGGGGCTGCTCGTCCACATTGACCAGGGCGTCCTTGTTGAAGCTCTGCACCAACAGAATCCACTTGTTCTGGTCAACGGTGGAGATGGAGTAGAGCAGGACGAAAAAGCACAGCAGGAGCGTCACCATGTCGCCGTAAGTATCCATCCAGTTGGCGCCGCCGCCTCCGCCGCTCTTCTTTTTAATGCTCGCCACGGACTGTCACCTCATTTCTTTGACTGCACATCCTTACTTGCCTTTTCCGCCGCCGTCCTCGCCGCGCTTCTTGGATTCCATGAAGGTCATGAGCTTTTCCCGCAGGAACTTGGGGTTGGCACCGGCCTGGATGGACATGATGCCCTCGACGATGATGAGCTTGCAGAGGACCTCCTCCTCGTCCCGCTGGCGCAGCTGCTGGGCGATGGGGCCGAAGATCATGTGGGCCAGCACGCATCCGTACAGCGTGGTGATAAGCGCGGTACCCATAGCGCCGCCGATGTTGCCCGCGCCGCCGTCGTCCATGTTCATGCCCTTGAGCATGTTGATCAGGCCCACCAGGGTGCCCACCATGCCGAAGGCCGGGGCTACGGAGGAGCCCTTGTCGTACATCCCGGCCACGCCCTCGTGGCGGGCGGAGCCCTGCTCGATGTCGTTCATCATGATCTCTTTGACCTGGTCGGCGTCGTTATTGTCCACGATGAGCATGATGCACTGCTTGAAGAAGGGGTCCTGCTGCTGGTTGCCCTGTTCCTCCAGGGCGAGGAGGCCGTTCTTACGGGCAATCTGAGCCAGCTCCACCAGCTGGTCGATGATGGCCCGGGGGTCGAAGCGCTTTGTGTTCATGAGGATGCCGATGTGCTTGGGGATTGCGGTGACCTGGCTGACAGGGAAGCTGGCCAAAAGCACCATGACCGTACAGCCGATGACAATGAAGACACTGGCGCCGTCGCCGAAGTTTTTCAGCTGGCTGACTGTGAGGAAGCCGTCCTCGCCGCCCTGCATCATACCTACGACCATGACCAGGAAGGCTCCGATAACACCAATAATATAAGTAATATTCATAGAAAATACTCACACCCATTTTCTCCCCGCATGGGGGATCTTGTTGTCTAAACGGAAAGGCGCATTTGAAAAATGTCGAAGTGCGGCCCGGCCGCGCCGCCGGTTTCCCCCGGCCTCGGCACCCCTCAGACGCGCCTTGGCGCGCCTACACGCGGCGCTTATCCACCACAGTCACCTGCCGGTGGATGTCCTGCACCTTGGCGGTGTACTCGGCGATCTTCCCGATGATCTGCTCCGGCGTCTCCTTGACGATGTAGTAGTCACGGTTCATCATCACAACCTTGGACTCCGGGATCATCTCGATGCACTGGATCTGATTGTGGTTGACCAGGAACTTCTCGTCGTTGCGTTTTGTCAGGACGATCATACGCGTGCTCCTTTCTCCTTCCACCCCGGCTGCCGCAGGAGAAGCCCCCCGCAGCAGCCGGTCAGCTGGCTAAGCGTATGCTGGAAGAAACTGCTTATCCGCGCTTCATGTTCACCAGCTCCTCCAGCATGGAGTCGGTGACGGTGATGATGCGGGTGTTGGCCTGATAGCCGCGCTGGGTAAGGATCATGTTGGAAAACTCGGTGGCAATGTCGGTGCTGGATGCCTCCAGGCCGCCGTTTTTGATGATGGCCGTGCCGCCCTTGCCGATGGCGTCGTCGGTCTTGGGGGTGCCGCCAGCGGCGTTCTGGCCATCGCCAGCGATGATCTGGCGGTTGTTGACGAACTTGCCGTCCAGGATACCGCCCAGGCCGTTGATGGTCACGTTGCCAGCGCCCTCAGCGGCCTTGTAGTAGTAGCCGTCCTCGTGGGTGACACCGTCATTGGAGGCGCAGTTGGCGATAGCGATGTAGCCCACCACTACGGTGTTGCCGTTGCTATCCGTGCCGTAAATGCCGCCCTGCTCGTTGATGTTCATGCCGGTGAGCTTGACGCACTTGTCCTCGGTGTTGGGGATGGGGCCGGCATATGTGAGCTGACCATCATCCGCCAAGCCAGTGGCGGTCCCGACGCCCTCGGGAAGATTCCCGTCCTCACCCACCTTGACCTCGCCGGTCTGTGGGTCGACCGACATATAGTCAACCACAGAAACATTTACTCTGGAATTAAAATCGTCCGGGTTAGCCGTTCCCATCAGCCCGTACACCGGGTCGCCTGCCTGCCACTTTGTCGTCCCATCAGCGTTGACACCGCCGTTCAGTTCCGAGGGCGCAGCAGCAGCCAAAGGCAGGCGCAGGGGCACCAGCTGAGTGCTGACGATATAGGGGTCGCCAATGTGCTTGGAATTTTTGCCCAGCAGCTTATCCGCCGCGATCTCATCTTCCGTCGCATCCTTCTTGTAGTTAGGGTTCTGCACGGTAGCAAACCCGAACACGCAGTTACCGCGGCGGTCGGTGATATACCCCTGGGGGTCCACCCAGAAGTCGCCCATGCGGCTGAGGGTGAACTTGCTGAAGTCCTCGGACCCGTTGATCTGCATATCCTTATCGCCCATGACATAGAACCCCTCGCCCATGATCATGTTGTCCAGGCCGTAGCCGGTGGGGGAGTAGGTGCTGGGGTTCATGTTCAGGTCAATGGAGCCCACGGAGCACCCGTAGCCGATCTGGGAGGGGTTGTTACCGCCCACTACCAGGGTACCGTCGCTGCCGGCGCGGCTCATGGTGTAGATGGACTCCTGAAAGGTCATGCGCTGGGCCTTGTAGGAGTTGGTGTTGACGTTTGCGATGTTGTTGCCGATAACGTTGAGGCTGCTCATGTGGGTCTTCAGGCCGCCAATGGCGGCATACATTGCTCCAGTCATATGCGAAAGATCTCCTTTTCACGCGCGGGCGCCGCCGGTCCCCCGTCATTCGGGCGGGGGACCAGAGCCTCCTAAAAAGGTCCCGCTCTCTTCTATTTTACTTCAGAAGTACGGCGCCGTCAATATTTGTAAAGATATTCTCCTGCATTTCCTCCTGGGACATTGTGGTAATCACCCGCCCATGGGGAACGTTGATGATGAAAGCGCGGGTGGCGTCGAAGGCCAGGATATTGGTGGCCCCCTTGGCGCTGGCCCGCTCCACGGAGCTGGCCAATTGTCCCATCAGGGTGGGTGTCACTTCAATCCCCCGCTCTTCAGCCCGCGTCCTGGCGTGCTTGGAGAAGGCAACGGAGAAGCTTTCCCGCTCCTGTGTGGACCGCTCCACCTCCCGCTTGAGCATGGCAGTAAACTGACCGGACGATTCCTTCCGTCCGACCGGCTGTACCCGCTCGATTTGTTCGAGCCCTCCGATGGGCTCGATCGGAGAGATTCGATCTGCCATAATGATCTTCCTTTTCCCGGCACGCCGCTGGGCTCAGATTCAGATCCCCCAGGTGCCGTTTACATTGTAGCTGGCGGCGTCCGTTCCGCCATTGTCCTCAGTACCGCTGTCCGGATTCTCGGGGTCCACAGGCTTATCAGGGTCCACAGGCTTATCAGGGTCCACCGGCTTATCAGGGTCCACAGGATTGTCTGGGTCTACTGGCTTATCAGGATCCTCAGGCTTCTCGGTCGGAGGCAGCTTGCCCACAGCCATGATGCTGCTGAGGAAATAGCTCTTTCCGTCGACGAAGATGACCTGCTGTCCATCATACGTGCCGGAAGCCTCCACGATGCCGTAGACCTCCTTGACATTGCCCTTCTCGTCGTAGACGCCCAGGGTGACTTCTTTGCCCACCAGGGAGGAGGCGTAGTTCATCACGTTGGCGAGGGTCATCTCCTCCACCTGCTGGCTCACCTCGGTCAGAGACTGCATCACCGTCATCTGGATGATCTGGTTCATCATGTCTTTGGTGTCCATGGAGCTGTCGATGCCCTGGTTTTGCATCTGGGTGACCATCAGCAGAAGCATATCCTCAAAGGTGAGGCTGCCGCTGGGGTCGCGTTTGCTGGTGACGTCCTTGCGGTCATTGCCGTTCAGGGAGTCGGTGCTGGTGGCCTCTTTTTTGCCAACCTTGTTCTGGTCGGCGTAGCGGTTGGTAATGTCAAAGGCGTAATTGCGCATGAAGTCGGTGTTTACTTCACTCATCTGTGTCTCGCTCCTTTCGCTCAGATGGTCTCCAGGGAGACGAGTCCCAGCCGCAGCTTCTGAAGGAAGTCCCCGCTGGAATGCTCCTCCTCCTGCTGCTGCTGGTGCTGCTCCTCCCGGCGCTGCTGGTTGCCCCGTCCGTCGGGGTCGGCGTGCTGGAAAAGGTGCTGCTCCTGGGATTCTTGGCTGCGCTGGACCTCCACCTGCACGGTCTCCTGACTGTAGTTCTGGAGGGCGGCGTGCAGTCCGTCCAGATGCTGGCTCAGCAGTCCCGCCGCCTTGGTAGTGGCCGCATGGATGACAACCTCCAGCATCCCCTCGACGCTCCGGGTCATCTCGATGGTGATCCTGCCCAGATTGGCCGGGCTCAGCTGGATCTCCACCCGCTCTGCGCCCGCCTGCACCGCCTCGCGGACGGTATCGGCCAGCTTCTCCTCCATATGGGGCTCCTGGGTGTCCACAGTCTTGTAGCTCTCACCCACCTTCATGGGTGCGGTGTCCACCTTCTGGAACACGGGCTGGGCAATCTCGGCGGCGTCCTCCTGGGGTTTTTCAACCTCCTCGGTCCCGGCCTCCCTCACCTCGACAGCCTCGGGCTTGACCTCCTCCACGGCTTCGGACTTCTCCGGCGCAGCCTCCACGCTCTCCGCCTTAGGGGCCTCTGCCACCGGCTGGGCCTTCTCCGTCTCCGGGAGCTCCTCCGTGGCGGCCTGGGTCTCCTGGGGCGCCTCCTGGACCGGGGCCTTCTCCTCCGCAACCTGGGTCACGGCCATCTTGATCTCCGGCACAGTCTCCTCAACAGCCGTCTCCACAGCGGCACTCTCCTGGACCACGGTCTCCACCGGCGCGGCCGCAGCGGTGGTCTCCGCCTCCGACACGTCCACGATCTCCGGACGGAACAGGTCCATCACACTGGCCATGGCGTTGGGGTCTCCGTGGAACTCCTGGGCCTTCCCGGGCTCCTTCTCCGGCTTTCCCGCAGGCTTCTCCGCGGCATCGCCCTTGGTGTCCTGGACGGGCTCTTTCTGGTCCTGGCCGTCCTGGCTGCCGACGCTGGTGTTCTCCTTGTCGTTCACGGCGGTATCCTTGCCGGTCTGGTCCAGCATGTCCTGAAAGCTGTCGGTCTGATCCTTCTTGCTCCCGCTTCCGCCGGTCTTGGGTACGCCGCTCATATTGGCCGCCATCTGCTGCATTTGCCGGAGCATGTAGTTTTCTGCAACATTCACCTTGCTCTGTCACCTCCTTGCATAGTTGTTAGATGATCTCGCTGATCTGCGCGTTTCGCTGTTCCTCCATCCGGCTGAGGATGTCCGCCAGGTCCCGGAAGTCCGCGTTGGCACTGCCCAGCCGCGCCCAGGCCAAGACGTCTCCGTCCAAGCTGTGCTCTCCAAAGAGGAAGGGCAGCAGTCTGGGGTCTGCCGGAGTGCCGCCGTTCTCCCGCCACGCCAGGGGCTCCACCACATTTCCGTACTCGTCCCGCACGGTGATGGTCCACTGTCCGGCGTTCTTGATCCGCTCCGCGGCCTCAGCGCTCATCGCGCCGCTGTCCGCCAGGGCGTCCATGAAGTTCCCGAACTCCTCGGTGCTCATGTGCCGGGGGTCGTAGCTCTCCGCCAGTTCTGCGGCGATCTCCTCAGGCGGTTTGGGCTTCTCTGCGCCCTCCGCGTGCTCCGTCTCCTCGACCTTCTTCTCCTCGTCCGGCTCCGTCGCGTCCAGCGCGCCGCTGACGCCCAGGTTCCGCAGGTACACCTGGAGCTCCAGGGGCATGAAGCCCTTCTGGAAGGTGTTCGCCTGGTCCGCGCTCAGGCCCAGCTGGAGGCCGTTCGCCGTCTCGCCGTCCTTGTCGCGGGCGTCTTCGTTCCTGCCGCTGATGTTGTCGAGCATCTCGCTGAGGGCGTCGATGGTGGCCTGCTTTTTCTCTTCCTCTTCCAGCTTCTGAGCCGTCTCCAGGATATGGGCGATCGTGTCCTCGAAGAACTTCCCGTCCCTGATCTGCCGCAGGAGCTCCTCCTGCTGCCTGCCGGCGGTCTTCCTCTCAGGCGCCGCCGCATCCGCAGGCCGCTCTCTGTCCATGCGGCCAACAATGCCGCCCAGCACTCTGTGGGCCGTCTCGTAGATGTCCGCCTGACCGGCAGGGACATTGTTCTCCCCGGGAATCCACTTCGCCCGCTCCTTCAGCCAGAGGCAGACATCTCCGTCCGCTTCTCTGCGGTAGCGGATCGGGGCGCTCCCGTCCTCCTCCGCCCGCGCCGACCAGCTGCCGGTACCGACGCTCACCAGCTCGCCGTTCTGATCGGCATAAGCGGCAATCTGCATCCCCCGGTAGCCCAGGGCCTGCTTCTCCATATTGGAGATGGCCCCCATGCTCTCCAGGTCGTCCAGGAGGGCGTCATAAGAATCGTCGTCCATATCCCGCACATTGTACTTGTTGGCCAGGGCGATGATCTCCGTCTTGCTGAGCTGGGCCCGGGTCTCGCTCCCGTTGAAGAGGAACTTCTTCTGGGTCTCGCCGCTCTCCCAGCGCTTCCTGCTCTCCGCCGCCAGGTAGTCGGCGTACTCCTCCCGGTCCATCGTGTACAGGGGGCCGTCCTTGGGACCTCCGATGTGGTTCCAATCCCGGTTGGAGTAGATGGAATATGCTAAGTCCCTGATGTTCACAGCGTTTCCTCCCCCTGCAAGAGCGCGCTCCTGGAGCGCTCCACGTGCATCCGGTTGATGATGTTCGCAAGAACCTCGAACGCCCGCTCACTGCGAATCCACAGCAACGGATCGCTACAGCAGCCCTCCCACTGGATGCGGTCATTGATCCAGCGGAAAACATCTCCCCCTGCATCCTGACGGTCAAGCAAGAGCCCCTTCTCCGTCGGCGAAGTCAACACTTCGTGGTACATATCCGGCATATCGCCGTTCTCGTCCGGTTCGCCTATGTAGATCCAATTGCCATAGCCCAACCGGAGCTTCTCCACGTGGGAGATCGCCCCCATGCTCTCCAAGTCGTCCAGGAGGTCGTCATAGGCATTGTCATCCATATTCCGGACGTCGTACTTATTCGCCAGGGCGATGATCTCCGTCTTGCTCAGCTGGGCGCGGGTCCCGCTGCCGTTGTAGAGGAACTTCGCCTGCGCCTCGCCGCTCTCCCAGCGCTTCCTGTTCGCCTCCACCATCTGGTCGGCGAACTCCTCCCGGGTCATGGTGTAGAGGGAGCTTTTCATAGGGTCGCTATACTGGATCTTGTTGAAGACAACATAGTCGCTGTACCGGCTGTCGTAAAGGGAATACGCCATGTCTCTGATATTCACGTTTCTTCCTCCGTATTTTGATCTCCGCGCGTCCGCGTGGGTCAGTCTGGCCGGCCATTCCCGGCCCGGCCCTCCGCTCACCCCCTTCCTTCTGGACTGGGATCACGCTTCGACGGCCTCGCCCCCTTTCCTGTCACTGCTGTCAGTTTATGCGGTGTATCTGAGAACGCCCTCTCGGGCGGGTCTCACGCGTATGCCCCTTGGGCCGCCATGACCCGGGTGGTAGTCACGAACTCCTCAATGATGAGCTCCTCGCTCTTCTGGACCGCCTTGTTATAGCTGTCCAGCTTCTTTTCCCGGAGTTTCTCGATGGAGGAGGTGTCCTTTTTGGCCTCTACCACCTCCAGGCGCTTGGCCTCGGCCTCCGCCTGGAGCTGTTTGAGGATTTCCACGGCCTCCTCGATCTGCCGCTCAGTGGCCCGCAGGTACTGCTCGTACTGCATGGCATCCAGAATGGTGATGCCCTCCAGCTTCCGCTCTGTAAACTCCGCGTCCAGCTCGCTGTAGTAGTTCTCCAGCTCCTCCAGCAGGTCCTCCTGGGCGTGGACCCGTGCCAAAATGGCGGCGTGCTCCGTCTGGAGGGCGGATAAGACCTCCTGCTTGTAGTCCAGCACGGTCTCCAGGGAAAAACGAAATTTTTTCATCTCTTTGGATAACCCCTCCTGCTTGTCGTCCGGGTCATTATCTCATGATACGCCGCAGCTCCTCCAAACTCTCCTCATAGGAGAAGGACTCGTCGATCCCCTGGGTGAGGAAGCCGTTGATGGCGTCCATTTTTTGCAGCGCGTGGTCCAATTTCGGGTTGGTGCCCGCCTTGTAGGCTCCGATGGACACCAGATCCGCATTTTTTTGGTAGACCCCCATCACGTCCCGCAGCTGGCTTGCCAGCTGCCGGTGCTCCGGGGAGACGATCTCCACCATCAGACGGGAGATGCTCGCCCCCACGTCGATGGCGGGGAAGTGGTTGGAGTTGGCCAGCTGCCGGGAGAGCACGATGTGCCCGTCCAGGATGCCGCGGACCGTGTCCGCAATGGGCTCATTGGTGTCGTCGCCCTCCACCAGCACGGTGTAGACGCCGGTGATGGAGCCCCGCTGGAAGTTCCCACTGCGCTCCAGGAGCTTGGGCATCTCCGCGTACATGGAGGGGGTGTAGCCTCTCGCCACCGGCGGCTCGCCGATGGCCAGGCCGATCTCCCGCTGGGCCATGGCGAACCGGGTCAGGGAGTCCATCATCAAAAGCACGTCATAGCCCTGGTCCCGGAAGTACTCCGCGATACTGGTGGCCACGCTGGGGCACTTCATACGGAGCATGGCCGGCTGGTCGCTGGTGGCCACCACCAGCACGGACCGCCGCATCCCCTCCTCGCCCAGGTCCTTCTGCATGAACTCCAGCACCTCGCGGCCGCGCTCGCCCACCAGGGCGATGACGTTGATGTCCGCCTTGACGTTCTTGGCGATCATGCCGAGAAGGGTGGATTTCCCCACGCCGGAACCGGCAAAGATGCCGATACGCTGGCCTTTCCCGATAGTCAGCAGACTGTCGATGGCCTTCACCCCGAACTCCATCCGCTCCCGGATAGGGGGGCGGGTCATGGGGTTGATGTAGCCGGAGTCGATGGAGTAGGAGTCCGCCCGCTGGAAGGGCTCCAGGCCGTCGATGGGCTGTCCCAAGGCGTTGATGACCCTTCCCCGCAGGAAGGGTCCAACCGGCAGTGTCAGCCGCTTTCCGGTGTTGCGCACGAAGTTGCCCGCTGAGATGCCGCTCATGTTGGCATAGGGCATCAGGAGGATGTGGTCGTTTTTGAACCCCACCACCTCCGCCGGGACCTGCCCGCCGGACTCGTTGGAGTAGATCCGGCAGATGTCGCCGATCGCCGCCCGCCCGCCGGAGGCCTCAATGGACATGCCCACGATGTTTTCAATTTTTCCGGTCCGGCTCATGGTCTCCGCGTTCCGGACGCTGGGGATCATCTCGCGGAACATAGGTCCTCCTTTGGGGGCGCTGCTTAGTTGTTTGGTACGAACGAGTGTTGGGCTTCGCCCAAACCCAGCAGGGCTCTGCCCTGCACCCGCCAGGGGCCCTGCCCCTGGACCCCGCCACCTTTGAAAAGGTGGACGAAACTTTTATTCTGCGCTTCGCGCCTGTCCTGGGTCAGCTCATCTGATCCCGCAGAATATCCCGGATATTCGACATCTGCGTGGAGACGCTGGCGTCGATGATCTCCTCCGGCGTCTCGACGATGCAGGTGCCGTCCTCCTCGTCCCCCATGGGAATCACCTTGATATGCTGGGAGAGGCCCCCCAGCGTCGTGGTCAGGGCGGGGGAGATCTGCGCCACCCCCCGGGCGTCGCACCCGGGGATGTAGATGTGGACCCACTCCTGCCGCTTCATGCGCTCGGTGGCCGTCTGGATCATCCGCACAATCACCTCGCTGCTGCTGCGCAGGCTCACCCGCACCACCTTCTCCGCGATGGCGATGCAGAGGTCCAGCATCTCCTCCCGGGTCTGGCCCAGCATCTCCTCCCGGGCCAGGGACGCCTTCTCCAGGAACTCCGCCACGTCCTTTTCCATACGCTCCGCCGCGGCCTCCCGGTCGCGGATGGCGTCCTCCATGGCCTTGGCGGTGCCCTGGGCGTAGCCCTCCCGGTAGCCCTCGTCCCGGGCCCCGGCCCGGATGCCGTCCAGCTCTTGCTGGACTTCTGCCCGGGCCTGCTCGACGAACTGCTCGGCTTCCTCCCGGGCCTGCTTCAGGATCAGCTCCGCCTGGAGCTGGGCGTACTGCACCGGGGTGTCCGGCCCCGGGGGGGCGCGCTGGGGCTCCGGAACATCCGGCTCCGGCTCCTCCGGAGGCTCCTCCGCCTCCTCATCCGGCGCTGTGATGTCGGGAGCGGGAGCGTCCTCACCGGTCTCCTCCGGAGGGGGCTCGGGCAGCTCCTCCTTCTCCTCATCCATCTCAATGGTATCGGCTTCGGGGAATATGTAGGCGTCCACCTTCCGTATCCCCTTGAGAATATTACGCAATGATATCGTCCTTTCCGCCCTTGAGGATCACGATCTCGCCCTTCTCCTCCAAGTCGCGGATGATGCCCACGATCCTCTGCTGGGAATCCTCCACGTCCTTCATGCGCACGTTGGTCGTGATCTCCAGGTCGTCCCGGATGCTCTCCGCCAGACGGGCGGACATGTTGCTGAAGAGCTTGTTGGACACCTCGGAGTTGGCGCTCTTGAGGGCCAGAACCACATCCCGCTGGTCGCAGTTGGCCAGAACGCGCTGCACGGCGCGGTCGTCCAGGGTGATGATGTCCTCGAAGACGAACATCCGCTTGCGGATCTCGTCGGCCAGCTCCGCGTTGTTGACGTTCAGGCCGTCGAAGATGCTCTTCTCGCTGGAGCGGTCCAGGTTGTTCATGATGCTCGCCACGTAGTCGATGCCGCCAACCTTCACGTTGGAGCTGGTGACGATGCTGGAGAACTTGCGCTCCATCTCCTTCTCGATGATCTTGATGGCCGCAGGGGACGCGCTTTCCATGGTGGCGATGGCCTCCACCACCTTGATCTGCCGGTCCGGCGGGAGCTGTTCGATGACGCCCGCCGCCTTGCTCGGGTCCACATAGCTGAGGACCAGGGCCATGGTCTGGGGACGCTCGCTCTGGAGCGCGGAGTACAGGCTCTTGACCTCCGCCTTGTTGAGGAAAGCGAACTCCCGGTTCTTGAGGCTCTTGGTGACCTTGTCCAGGAGGTTGATGGCCGCCTGACTGCCGAAAGCCTTCTCCAGCACCGCCCGGGCGTACTCCAGGCCGCCCTCGGTGACCGCCTTGTTGGTCATGCAGCTCTGGTAGAACTCCTCCAGCACCGCCTCCGTGGTCTCCGCGTCCAGCATTCCCAGGCGGGCGACCTCCAGGGTGAGTGTCTCCACGTCCTCCGGCTCCATGTACTGGTACAGGAGCGACGCCTTCTCAGCCCCCAGGGAGACAATGACCGCCGCGGCCTTCTGGGGATAGGTGAGCTCAACGGTTTTTTCCGTATTAGCCATTGTCGTCTCCTTTCAGCCAGGCCTTGACCATCTGTGCGGCGATCTCCGGGTTGTTCTGGGCGAACTGCCGGACCGTCTTGCGCAGCTCCATGCTCTTCTCGGTGTTGATCTCCATGATGTCCGCTCCCGTAAGCGGTGCGCCCGTCTCCGGGTCCACGGCCACGCCGTTGGCTGCGGCCGCTGCCGCCGCCTCCTCGGAGCCCAGGGCGGACAGCTGCTCCTCGATCGCCGCCTGCTCCTGCTCCTTCTGCTCCTTGCGCTTCTTGCTGCCCCGCAGGATCACCAGCAGCAGCACCAGCAGGATCATCAGCGCCGCGATGCCGATAATGATATACGGCACCAGATCGGGATTGATATTCAGGAAGGGCTCCACAGGCTCCACAGGCGTCTCATAGAAGGGCGCGATCAGCACGGCCACCCGGCTGGCGGGGTCCTCCCCGCCGATGCCCGCCGCCGTGGCCACGGTCTCGGCGACCGCTGGCGCCTCGGTGTCGGCGGCGGTGGGGCTGTTCTGGTTGATGGTGACGGCCACCCGGATGTCCGTGACGGTTCCGGCGATAACCTCCACCTGCTCTTTGCTCTCGTTGAGCTGATTGGTGACGTCCTTGTACCACTGTCCGTAGGTGCCGTCCCCCGCCGCCTGGAGCAGGTCCTCCATATAGGTGGGGATGTCCACATCGGAGTTAGTGGTGGTGCCGGGGATGCCGCCAACTACCTCCACACCGTCGCTGCTGACAATGCCCAGCACCGTCTCCCGGCCCATGAGGCCGCCGGCGTCATAGGAGCCCTCCGGCTGGGAGTACTCGGTGTTCTCCAGCACCCGCCGGTTCACGTCCACCACGACGCTGGCGGTCACGTTCAGGTTGCCCGGCCCGTAGACGGGCTCCAGAATGTGCATGACCGAGGCGCGGATGGTGTTGGCGTAGTACTCCTCCAGGCTCAGCTTGAGCTGACTGCTGTTGTTGAGGTCCGTCACCGCGTCCGCAGCGTAGGGGTTGCCCGCAGTGTCGGTGAGGAAGACCTCCTCAATCTTCAGGTCCGCCACAGAGTGCTTGACCAGGTTCTTGATGGCCTGTGCCTGCTGCTGGCTGAGGGTGTAGCCCGGCACCATGTCCACCTGCACAGAGGCTGTGGTGTTGACAGGGCTGTCGTCCAGCACATAGGTCTGGTTGCGCCCAAGGGAGATGATAACCTGGGCGCTGCGCACCCCGTCAAAGTTCCGAATGACCGCCTCCAGCTTCTGCTCCAAGGCGATCTTCAGCGTCTCGTTGGCCTGGGACTGAGTGGTGGTCATGCCCACCTTCTCAAAGTACGTCTCGTACAGGTACCCGTTCTTGGGATACCCCGCCTGGACCAGCTGGGCCATGAGGATGTCCTCCTGGCCCGCCCGGACGAAGATGGTGTCCCCCTCCAGGCGGTAGTCCGTGAAGTTGTTCTCCTGGAGGTAGCTCATGATGGCGCTAGCCTCCGTGCTGGAGAGGTTGGTAAACAGCGTCGTGTATGTATCCCGTGACGAAGACCAGACAGCCAAGGCGATGATGGCAACGAGGAGCACCGTCACGGCCGCGCACAGTATGATGCGCACTTTCATGCTCATGTTTTTGAAGAAGCCTTTGACCTTCTCCCAAAGCTCCTTCACTTTTGTCATATCCACCCTGAATCCCTCCGGCCCCTTGTGTCAAATAATTGCATGTCCGGTCAAAGAGGCCGGCTTACAGGTTGATGCGGCTGAGCTCGCTGTACGCGTCCAGCGCCTTCTGCCGCAGGTTCACCAGCAGCGACATGGACGCGCTGGCCTTGTAGAGCTCCAGGCTCAGCTGGGCGGGGTTGTCCAGCGTTCCGGTGGAGAGCTGATACTCCGCCTTGGCCACCACGTCCTCGCTGGCGCGGACGTTCTCGATGGCGGACTTGAAGATGTCGGCGAACATACTGCCGCCCTGGGCCTTCTCGGTGCCCTGGACCTTGGTGCCGGGGAAGGACTCCCACAGCGGCGCGATGGCCTGGATATTTGTACTCATATTCTTCCTCCTGATGATGGTGTGGTCCCGGCTGAACTGAAACTGAAACCGTTTCCCGCCGGAACGGGGAATAGGGCCAGAACAAATCAACCATCCGTCTGACCCTGTCTATCTCTTATTTACCGATCTGGAGCCCCGCGTTGACCACCGTCTTGAGAATCCCGAAGGCGGTGCAGTTGGCGTTGTAGGCCTGACTTGCCGCCATGGCGTCGGTGATCTCCTTAACGAGGTCCACGTTGGGCAGCTCCACGTACCCCTCCTCGTTGGCGTCCGGGTCGGTGGGGTCGTACTTGAGCTTGAAGTCGGAATCATCCTCGATGATCCCCGCCACCTTCACCCCTGCGGTGCGGTTATAGCCGGCGTTGCTCACCAGCTTCTCCCCCCTGGCTGCGGCCAGGGCGTCCCGGAAGGTGTTGCGCCCGGTCTCCGCCTGGAAGACCACGCATTTGCGGCGGTAGGCGCCGGTCTCGCCGTCGGCGGTGCGGGTGGTGTTGATGTTGGTGATGTTCTCGCTGATGACATCCAGCCGCAGGTGCTGGGCCGTGATGCCGGAGCCGATGATGTTCACACTGCCAAGGAAAGCCATAGTATCCTCCTGTCTGCGCCGGAGCGCAAGTCGTCCTCCGCCCCGCTTACTGACCGCGAATGGCCATGAGGAGCCGCTGCATGTCGCTGTTGAGGGCGTTGTATACGTGCTGGATCTGATAGGCGTTGCGCACCAGCTCCATCTGCTGCTCGGCCACGTTCACGCCGTTTTCATCCATGCGGAAGCTCTCGTCCTCCGCCGTGCGCACCGTGGGCTGGGCGGCCTTCAGCACGCCCCGCATGGTGCTCACCGGGGTCTCCCCCACCTGGGCCCGGCGCAGGTTGTCCCGCAGCGCCTCCTCAAAGGTCACATACTTGGCCTTATAGCCGGGGGTGTCGGCGTTGACGATGTTGTCCAGCAGGGTCTCCTGCTTGGTCCACTGGAAGTTCATGGCCCGCTCCAGCATAAGCATGGAGTTGGAAGAAATGTAATCGGTCATAAAATGCCCCTCCGTCGTGGTTCTTCGGAAGGACACTCGCCTCTTATTATAGCATCCATTCCGAAAAAATCAAGTATCATTGGCGCTAAAACTCCGTCCACTTTTAATCGGGCTTTTATCGCAAGTTAAGTATACAGCAATCCCCGCGAGATTGCAAGGAAAAAAACACATTTTGTCGATTTTGTACATTTTGCGCCGATATCTGCCTGGTCATTTTTAGAAATTTATAAAACCTACAAATGTGTTGCCAAATTATTGAAAATTAGTGGCAATTATCTAGCGATACAGCGTCCCTGTCACGGACTTTACGGGGCAGAAAAACGCCCGCAAGCTTATATATGAAGCTTGCGGACGTTTTATGATTTGATTTGCTTTAGACGTACAAAGCGGTTCCTCATACTCCGCCGGTTTCCCGGCCGGACCCCTCCGCCGGTCTGCGCAGGGCGTCCAGGAGCGCCAGGGGCGAGGTCCCCTCATCAGCCGCCTCCCGGTTGGTGGCGGCGGCGCTTTTGAGCTCACTGCGGAGGATGGCCACGCTCTTGGGGGCCTGGATGGCCAGGCGCACCCGTCCCGCGTCCACGGAGAGCACGGAGACCTCGATCTCCTCCCCGATGAACACCGACTCCCCCGCCTTGCGTTGAAGGATCAGCATACCTGTGCCTCCCCCCCGCGTTCAAACTCCGTGAGGGGGTGGTGCATCAGATACTGCTCTGTCTCCAAAATCACCTGTACGGCCTCACGGGTCCGGTCGTTGAGAGCCACCGGACAGCGCAGATTCACCGTGCTCTCCCCCACCGGCTCCCGGACCACGCAGAGGGCGTAGAAGCACAGGTCCTCACTGCGCTCCACTCCCAGCTCCTCCAGCTCGGCCGCCGCCAGCTGCGGGGCGTAGTCGGGCTTGAAGGAGAAGGGATTGACCGCCACGAAGGCCAGCGCGGGCGTCAGCGCGCTCTGGAAGCACAGCAGGCTCCCGCCGCTGCCCTCGAAGGGCAGGAGGTAGAAGTCCTTCTCCTCCTCGAAGCCGAAGAGCCCCGCGGCGAAGTGGACCCGCTCCTCGTCCGGGCAGTCGACGGCGCCAAAATACTTGGTTTTCAGAAGCACGATCTAACCCTCCACTCAGCCTTCCGCATCCGCGCCCTCATAGTTGGGGTCCGCGGAGGGCGGCACGTAGACAGGGCCGCCGACATACTTGATAACGACCTCGGGCCGCTGGGTCATGGTGAACTCGATATCCGCGGGGGTGAACTCAAAATCGCCCTCGTTGATCTTCCAGTCGATATTGAGCTTTTCCATCTCGTACTTGATGTTCATCTCACCCGGGTCCCAGGTGATCTCCGGGCCGGTCTTGGGCAGAAACTCCATGCCCACCTCCAGCTTGGTGTGCTTCATCATGGCCTGCTCTGCGATCTGCTGCATCACGTCCTCCCCCAGCTTGGTCTTCATCATCATCTGACCCTGCTGGACAAAGGTGGCGGTGGCCTCATAGGCGGCCTGCTTGCCCTTTTCGGCGTCCTGCTCGATGCGGCGGGCCAGGGTGGGGGTGATGGAATTGCGTGCCTCGAAGGTGTCGATGTTGACCCGGATGGGCTTGCTCTTGATCTGAAGGCCGCCCTCGTTCCGGGAGATCTCCATCTCGGCGGTGCCCCGGGCATACTCCAGCTTGGCGTTGGTGGTCTTCATCTCGATCTGGATCGGCACCGTTGTAATCTCTATCAACTGATTCATGGTTCGATTGCGCTCCCTTCTGATGATTCTCTACTTGGCAATGCTGCCATTTAACCACAGTATAAAACAATCAGGACATATAGTCAATAAGAGATTGGCTGAGAATCTGGGTTCCGACCTTCAGCGCCGCGTTGTAGCAGCTGTAATCGTACATAAACTGCTGGATGGCCATCGCCGGGTCCACGTTCTCGATGTCCACGATCTGCTCGTTGAGGCTGATGCCCTGGTCCTTGAGGCTTGCGCCGTTGGCCACCAGGAACTCCGACCGGGCGCTGACGTCGGCGTAGACCTTGTTGTACTGGTCATGGGCGAGGCCGAATTTGTCAAGCAGGCGGTAGACCTCTTTCTCCACCTCCGTGCTGAGTTTTCCCTCCTCATCACAGAAGTCCCCATTGTCATTACACTGGCTGTAGAGCTTGCTCAGGCGCTTCATGATAACGGCGATATTCTTCGGGTCCCCGTCCTCATCCACGCCGTAGCCCAGGGCCCCGATGCCGGGGATGACGCGGTTGAAGGCGCTGGCGTTCACCAGGTCTCGGACGGTAGTCTCCTTCATGCCCATGCCCAGGTCCATATAGACCTTCTCATCCGCCATCTCCTGGAGGTGGTTGTATTCGCCCTGGTCCTTGTAGTACTCAATCCATTTCTTGTCTTCCTCGGTAGGAGGATTCGGGAACGATGTGGGCACACCGTACTTGTCTCTCTCCCCTGCCGCCCAGGCCGGTTCACCGGCAGGCGCTGTTGGCCGCTCGGCTTCCTCGCCTTTGGCCACAGCATTGTAGTAATCAACCCACACCTTATTGGCCTTATCTGCATCTGTAACCGGGGGGTCTGGAACAGCCGGCGGATTCTGCGGCACCATCTCGCCCCACTCAGGTTCCTCAGTCGTTGGTTTTGGAGTATTGACCTGATCATTATAATAGGCGATCCAATCCAACTCATCTTGTGAAAGACCTGGGTCGGTGGCAGCGGGCATATTCGCAGGCACCTTGGGAGACGCCCAATTGGGCTCCGGGACCTGCACCCCGCCCGCAGAGACGTTGACGCCCCGGTAGAGGAGCTTCGTACCGTCCTCACTCCAGGAGAAGGGGACGTTCATCTCGTCGTTGCCGGAGAAGACGAAGTGGTCGCCGTACTTGGCGGCATTCAGGTTGTAGACCAGGGAGTCGGCCAGCTCGGAGAGGACCGTGCCCAGATTGGTGCGGGCCCCGCCGGTGGGCTTGTTGTCCGCGTGCTTGATGGCCGCGAAAGCGCCGGCGTCCCCGTTGAGGAGCTTGTCGTTGCTGGTCTCCAGCGTGGCATAGGCGATCTGGAAGCGGGTATAAGCCTCGGTGTTGCTGTTCTGGTAGTCGACGTTCTTGAAGTAGGACCGGCGCAGGCGCCAGGCGTGGGTGGCGGCGGCGGGGTCCTCGGCGAAGGAGTTGAAGTTGCGCCGGGTCTGCACCTTGGTACTGGAAAGATCCCTGGTCCGGGTGGCGTTTTGCAGATTATACCGGTAGGTATTCATCATCATGTTGGTCGTGATGCGGAAATTCATATGAGGCGTCCTCCTTGCTCTCGATCTCTATTATAACGTGCCGTTGATGAGCTTATCCAGCATGGAATCGATGGTGGTCAGAAGCTGGCAGGCAGCAGCAAAGGATTTCTGGAACTGCATGATACTGGTGGCCTCTTCGTTGAGGTCTACGCCGGAGACACTGGAGCGGTCATTGTCCAGGTTGAGGGCGTTGAGGTTGTAGTTGGTGTAGAGGGCGGTATTGATCTCCGTGTCGTGGGCCAGGGTGCCGGAGATATTGGTAAACATCTCCTGGAAAGTGCCCTTGAAGAAGGGCTGGTCAGAGACGGAGTCGGTCTGCGTCTTGGGGTCGTCATAGCCCTTGGCCAGGAAGTTCATCTGCTGGTTCATGAGGGTAATCATGTGGGCGATGTTGTCGTTGGCGGTGGTGTGCTCGTGCTTGTTGCCGTCGGCGTCGATATACTCGGGCTCCACGCTCTGCAGGATACGCACCTCGCCCAGGGCCCACTTGTGGGCTACGGAGAGGTTGGCCGCCGTGATGCCCGTGGGGTCGTCGCTGTCGCTGTGGTTGCTGAAGAGGATGCCGCCGTTGTAGAATTCGTACTCCGGGGTGAGCTTGCCGTTGGCGCGCAGCTGCTTGAGGTAGCCGTTGACTCTGTCGATGTCCGCCTGGGTGGGATTCTCCGGGAGTTCCAGGTCCTTCGCTGTCAAGGCGTTACCGCCATCTGGTTGTTCCAGCTCTTTTCCATCTTTTGTAATAATGCTTTTTCCATCGGCAGTCAAAAAGCCGCTGGCTGTCACATTCCCGCCAGCTCCCGCATTCGTCAGCGTCCCCTGTTGATACGCCTGTGCAGCCTTATCCAGCGGAATCTGGTTGGCCTCGTTCATGGTCTGGGCAAAGATCTGGGCCAGGTTGTCGAGGACCTTCTGGTAGTAGGGGATGCCCTTCTTCTTGTTGGCGTCGGGGTCGGCGATCAGAGTTTCATAGGCCGTGCGGTCCGGATCCTTCCCCAGGTTCTGGCCCAGATCGTCCGCGCTTGCGAACACGCCCTCCTCCGTCAGCATCTCCCGGATAGCCTGGAGGGCGCCGGAGGTGTCGGTATCGGTAAGCCTGGTGATGTCGGTGAGCTCCCCGCCGTCCTTTGCGCCGCGCAAGACCTTATCCCGCTTGTCTTTGAGCGTATCCAGCTCCAGGAGGTACTTTTCGTCGTAGACATAGTCGGCATCGGCCAAGTTGGAGGTGCTCCCACCGTCCGCGGTGAGGTACTCGCCGACAAAATCCGGGTTCTTCTTATGATAAGTGACCGGGTCGTTCGTCAGATTTCCTGCTGCATCGATATATTTGGGTATTTTCGGATCGTAGTTCGGATTCGGCTGGGGCTCCTGCTTTGCCTCCGCCTCAACGTCTGTGTAGCTTTTACCGTCTGCGCTCAGGAATTTTCCCTGCCGGAAAGGATTCTTTCTGTTGGGAGCATCCGCAGTCCCACCATCCGTCGTATAGTTGCCGTCTTTATCGATAAAGCCATACGTATATTTTTTGAAATTGGGATGGTTCGGGTCATCCCAGATCGGATTTTTGACAGGCTGTGTCGCTGCCGCCGCATAGTTGTCCGTCGTTCCGCCGTCCTTCGCCATATAGTGTCCCTGGTAATTGGGATTGGGCGTATTTGGAGTCGAGGCTGCGTTTGTCAGCGTATCGTCAGCTGAGACATACTGAAAATATTTAGGGTTCCGTGTTGCCCCGGGAGCCGCCCCATCATCTGTTTCCGTCCCGTCAGGCAGCACAAACTCCTTAACGTTGGGATCGTAATCCGGATTCTTCGTATACTCCTTCTTAACATTCACCTGCGTCCCGTAGATACCGTCAATGAGCTTGATCTCTTTGCCGTAGTTCTTGCTGTTCTCATCGGGATCGAAGGTGCCTGGCAGGGTGATGGTGAGCTTTTCCACCTCGGTATACTGGTCGATCTTCTCCTTGGAGTAGGTGACGTCGATCTTCATATACTTGGACAGCTCGTCAATGGCCAGATTGCGGGCGTCCCGGAGCTCCAGGGCGTTGTCGCCGTAGATCTCGTGGGTGCGGATCTGCTCGTTGAGGTCCCGGATCTGGGTCAGGCAGCTGTTGACCGACTTCACGGTATCCTCCAGGTAGCCCACCTCATTGTTGCGCACGTCCTCCAGGCCCTTGGACACGCTGTTGAAGAGCTTGCAGAGCGTATCCGCAGAGCCCCGCAGCAGGTCGTCATAGGTGTCCTGCCCCACTAGGTTCATCACGTCCTTCAGCCGGGAGACGAAGTCGTTGAACTGGGCCTCAATGACGCCGAAGTCCTTCGTCTTCTCGATGGTGCCCTTGCCAACCTCATCGAGCATAAGGCTGATCTGGTCGAGGCAGTTGAGGGTGGCCTCCGCCGCGCCCAGGCTTGCGTTCTCGTTGCGGTAGCGGATGTCCAGATAGGGATCCCGGAGCTGGGAGACCTGGTTGGCCAATGCGCCGTAGCCGATGTTCAGGTTGTAGCCGTTGGCATAGCGGGGGTCTCCGGTGTTGTAGAGGGAGGAGATGTCCAGCCTCTGCCGGGTGTAGCCCTTGGTGTTGATGTTGGAAATATTGTTGCCCACCAGGTTCATCGCCGACTGGGACGAGTAGATGCCCAGCCGCGCGGCGGTGAAGGAACCAAAGGTGCCGATGACTGCCATATCATATTCTCCTTATTTCTGCATATAGTTGCCGTCACGCCTCTCACGCCAAAAAGTCGGATTGGCGGAGCGGCTGCTCCGGGAGGGGCTCGCCGCCGTTGTAGTCTTTTTGTATCTTCTCAATGGCCCGCAGGTGGCACTCCAGGGTGTCCCGGGCCACCTGGGACGCCGCTTGGAAAATCTTATACTGCCCCTGGAGCTTCACCACCACGTCCTGGGTGGCAAAGTACTCCTCCTGGGGACAATGTCCCAAAAGGTCCCGCAGGGGGACTTCACTCAGCCCCATCTGCCGGACCAGCTTTTCCCGCTTCTGATCCGCGCCCCGCAGGGAGAGGCTGAGCACCTGCTCCCGCTTCATGCACGCGTCCACGGCCTCCAGGTCCCCGCAACTGACGGCGGCGGTCTTCTGCTGTTCCACAGCCGTCAGGTCCTCCAGGGTCCTGGTCAGGCTCTCCAGCAGGGCGCGGTAATCCGCCCACTGCCCGGCCGTCACTCGTCCACCTCCATGAGGAGCATCCGCGCCGCCACCTCCCGGGCGTCCACGCGGTACTCCCCGGAGCTGACCTGCGAGCGCAGCTCCTGGATCTTCCCGGTGGTGTTGGCGGTGCGCACCTGGTGGGACAGGCTGGACACCGCGTCCAGGAAGCTGCGCCGCTCCTCCTGATTCAGGGGGGCGGAGGGGGCGAAGCGGTCGTATCTCCCGTCGGGACGGCGGGCGCGCTCAGCACCCGCGGCCGCCCTGGGGAGCGTGGTCTTTTTTTGAATGGGCGAAATGCCCTCTGTACCGATTATCAACATCCTGTTGACCTCCCATCCATACGCGCCGGCGGTGCGGCCAGGCGGTACACGCGAAATCGAATCCTTTGTATTATTTCTATCGGACCCTAAACGGAAAAAATAACTTGCCCTGTGAAAATTTTTCTAAATTTCTCCCAATCTCCCCCTCTCCGCCGGGAGACCGGAGAAAAAGAGGGGAAGTTTTCAAAAAATTTCATTGCAAGCGGTGCCTTTTTCCGATATAATAGGGCTTGATAACCGGCGGCCCCTCCCGGGGCCCCAGGACCGAGTAAAAACAAGGGGTAGATTCGCATGGAGATTTTAGAATATTGTACAAAGGCAGAAATATTTGACAACGACGGCAAGGTGCTCTGCGAGGCCATGGTCTCCATCGGCCCTATGGGGAGCCTCCTGCTCACGGTGCCCCGATCCCTGGACTACCTGAACCAGGAGATTTTCCGCATCCTCTTCTATGACCCCACCCTGGGCAGGCTCACCTGCCGGTGCGCCCTGTCCTCCCCCCTGCTCCTGCCGAACCAGATGACCTCCCTGCGCTGTGACATCCTCGAGCGCGTCAGCCAGGAACAGCGCCGGCAGGACCTGAAGGTCCCCCTGAAGGTCCCCACGGGGATGGACATCACCATCCACGTCACCCGCCGCCCCGGGGACAGCCTCTACATGACCGAGGAGGGCCGTCCGGCCCGCCTGATGAACCTGAGCGCCGGGGGTGCCTACGTGCGCACGGAGGTGGTGCTGGAGGAGGGACGCCAGCTGTGGTTCGACTTCCGGGGCGCCGGCGCCCCCATCCGCCTGACCGCCCAGGTCCTGCGGGTGGAGGACCTGACGGCCCAGCCCAACCGGCCCCTCTACGGCTACGGCTGCAAGTTCGTGGGCCTCCCCGCCCGGGCCGAGTCCCAGCTGCGCAGCTTCGTCTTTAAGGAGGAGCGGCAGCTCTATAAGCAGAAGAAGTGAACAAACGCCCATTTTTCCGGCCGGACGTCCTGCGTCCGGCCCTTTTTTGCACCCCTCCGCCGTCTTCATAAATTCTTAATACTTTTTTGCGAGAAATACCTTGACAAGTGAAGTAACTCCTGCTATGATAAGGCCACAACACAAGAGCGGACCGCCCGGACCCGGAACAGACAGTCCAGAGGGCGGCCACGGAAAGGAGTGTTTCATTTGTCCATTTCTTCGGACACCCTGCGGGGACACACGGACACCATCATCCTGACCCAGCTGATGCGGGGAGACAACTACGGCTATGAGATCAACAAGACCATCCGCCAGCGCACCGGCGGGCAGTACGACTTCAAGGAGGCCACCCTCTACACCGCCTTCAAGCGCCTGGAGCAGAACGGCCTCATCTCGTCCTACTGGGGCGAGGACGGCCCCGGCGCACGCCGCCGCTACTACGCCATCACCGACGAGGGCCGCCGGCGGTGGGAGGAAAACTGCCGGGATTGGCAGACTACCAGGGCCCTTCTGGACGCCCTGATCTCTTTGGAGGATGAGTGATATGGAAAGGATTCGCACAAGATTCATCATCGCGGTGACGGAGCGCCTGGCCTCCGCCGCCGACAGCACCGCCAAGGTGGAGCTCATCGAGGAGCTCAGCGACAACCTCTACCAGCGCTTCCAGGAGCTGCTTGGAAACGGCGTACCGGAGGAGGAGGCCTACCGCCAGGCCCTGGAGGACCTGGGCGACGTGGAGGAGCTCCTGGCCTACCTGGAGAGCCTGGGCCCCGACGGCTCCCTCCCCCGCCAGGAGAGCGCCCCCAGGGGCTTCACCGAGGAGCTCTTCCAGGGCGTGGAGAGCATCGTCCGGGAGACCGTCAGCCAGACCCGGGACGCGGTGGACCAGGCCGCGGACATCGTCAAGGGCGTGGCGGACAAGATCAAGGACAAGTATCCCGACGGCTTCAAGGGCAAGGTCTACGTCCACTTCGACGGCGACGACGCCCATGCCGGCTGCGGCGAGGCTTCCGAGACAGCCGGGGAGCCCGAGCCCGCCCGGGACGGCAATAAGGGCTGGTCCTTCTCCGTGGGCTACAACAGGGACCGGGGCGGCTTCTTCTGTGAGAACGGCCGCAGCCGCCGCCTCACCGGCACCGCCTTCCCCTCCCCGGAGATCAAGGGCATCGACGTGCAGGTCATCAACGGCGATGTGACCATCAACCTGGACGACGACCCCGAGGCCGACGTGGTCATCACCGGCGAAGCCGAGGAGCTGGAGGCCCGCCTCTCCGACAGCGGCGTCCTCTCCATCCGGCAGGGGAAGACCGCCAGCCGCTCCTTCTTCTTCAACTTGGGCCTGGACAAGGCGGATGTGGAGCTGACCATCCCCCGGCGGCTCTGGGAGAGCATCCAGATCAGCACCACCAGCGGGGACGTCGGCCTGGACAGCGGGCTGGAGGTGGACCGCCTCTCCATCAAGACCGCCAGCGGCGACACACAGGTCAGCGAACTGAGATTCCGGGAGCTGTTCTTCAAGTCTGCCAGCGGCGACCTGGACGCGGACGGCCTGGACGGGCAGTTCGTCCACGCCGAGAGCGCCAGCGGAGACATCGACCTCACCGGCCGCTTCGACACCATCGAGGCCACCACCGCCAGCGGCGAGATCGAGGTCGCTGACCAGGTCCGCTGCATCCGGTGCTCCAGCGCCAGCGGGGACATCGAGGTCCGCACCGCTCTTATGCCCGACCAGTTGGAGCTCTCCTCCAAGTCCGGCGACTGCGAGGCGGCCATCCCCGAAGGGCAGGGCTTCGCCCTCCGCTTCAGCACCGTCAGCGGGGAGCTGGACACAGGCTTCCCCCTGGTCGGCCCCCTTGGCAGCCGCTCCGGCGAGGCCATGTACCTGGACGGCGGCGGACGCAGCTACCGTATGAGCACCGTCAGCGGCGACCTGACCATCCGCCCCCTGTGAGACGGGCAGTTGAAACGAAAGAAGGACGAATGATATGACGAAACAAGTGACGGATATCGTGGCCTACCTCTCCTGGCCGGGCCTGCTGGTGTCGTTCCTCATCGGGGACCGCGCCGGGAGCCGCTTCCACCTCAACCAGTCCCTGGTCATCTGGCTGGCCATCACCCTGCTGGGCATCGTGACCCACTGGATGCCCCTCATCGGCTGGATCGTCCGCATCGTGGGGATGCTCTTCTGCGCCGCCTGCTGGTTCATCGGCTTCGTCAACGCCATCCAGGGCGTTGAGAAGGAGGTCCCCCTGCTGGGGCAGATCCATCTGCTGTAAGAGCACCCTATGAAACGGTTTTTCGCACTGGTCCTCGCGCTCTGCGCCCTTCTGGCTCCGGCGGGCTGCTCCGGCAGTCCCGCCGGGCCGGAGGGGCCTTATCACGACGGGGAGCTGACCTACTCCAATCTTGTGGGAAAAGCGGTCCAGGAGGAGGTCCGCGCCGTCCTGCTGGCCGCGGGCGTCTCTTCGGAGGATGTGGATACATTCTTCGTCTGGGTGGACGACTTCAACCAGGCCATGGGGGACTGCCCCTCCTACCGATTGCAGGACGCTTTTACCACGGTCAAGGCCCCGGCGGTGGACTACGGGGAATACGGGCCCATGTCCCGCACCTGGTATAAGACCAACGGGCGCGATTACGGCGACGTCCTCTGCCGCATCGCGGCGTTCCACCTCGCAAAGGACAGCATCCGCATCGCTTCTGCCGTGGACAGGCGGGACTGGGCCTGCTATACGGAGGACCAGTGGCTCTGCAGCGACTGGGGGGCCCTCAGCACCTCTCCTCTGATCGAGTTTTCGGAGGAGGAGACAGAGGACTATTTTACGCTCTACAACCCCGTCAGCGCTGCCGGGAAGTCCCTCTCCGCAGAGGGGATGTACCAGGCCGTTCTGGACGCGTGGCAGGAGCGGGCCCTCGCCTTCACCGAAGGCCCCGTCTCCCTGGTGACGGTCTGGAAGCAGTGGGAGGACCAGATCGCCGCGGCCCACGCCGCAGTCCTGGTTCAGAACGGGGAGGCGCTGCTCCTGGTGGAGAAGACCAACCCCCAGTCCCCCTATCAGGCCACCAAGTTTTCCACTCTGGAGCAGGTCCGGCAGTATATGTATGAGTCCATCCACCAGGAGGACCTGCGCTATGGTGATGAGACCGGGACCCTCATCGTCCTGCGCAATGATACCCCGCTGGAGTGAGGTCCCCAGCAAAGCAAAGGAGTATTCTCATGAAAAAAGCATATAAAGGGGCCGCTGTGCTCCTGCTGTCCGCCGCAGTGCTGGGCCTCACGGCGTTCAAAATCGCTGAGGTCACCTGCGTCTCGCCAGATATCCCTGCCCGTCCCCAAAGCGAGGCCCCTGCCTCGTATTCGGTCTATGCGCCCTATGGACTGCACTTCAACGAGGCCAAAAATGAGCTCATGTTTGAAAAGGAACTGGTCCGGTACTTTTACGACGGAGTCGATCTCGGTGATGGTATGGCCGCCGTGCGGTGCGACTACCTGAACGAAAACGGGGCGGTGGACGTCCACACAGTGCGGGAGCCCGCCGCCAACGGGGACGGCAGCATAGACCCCTTTGGCAAACTGCTGGGGATCGAGCGGTACAGCCAGGAGGAATTTGACCAAAGGGATTTCTCGGACTTCTACGGCCCTTCTGAACCCGTGGCCTATGCTGTAGGCAGTGATGACCCGACGGTCAAGTCCTTTTTCGACCGCTTTGCTCCATACAAAGCGTTTGGCATCGAATACGTCGAGGCGCAGTCTGTCAGCGGACGCGGGAACGTCTACTACAACGGACAGCTGGTGGATACCTTCATTGACATCACCCCCGCAGACGGGGTCTTCTCCTTCCAATCCGCAGACGGCGGCGGGATCAAGGTCCAGACCGTCTATGATCCGGACGGGGCGCTCACAGGCGTTCAGGCGCTGCGGCGATGAGACCGGGACCCTCACCGTCCTGCATAACGGCACGCTGCTGGAGGCCGGAGCCTGATCCCCGCTTTGGCGGCACACCATTGACCGAGGTCTGTTTTATGAAAAGATCGCGCTTTTTTCTCTTCGCGCTCCTGCTGGTACTGACCCTTTCCGCCTGTGCCGCCGAATTCGACGGCAGCCGGACGGGGAATGACCGCGAGTTCATTATGGAGTACAAAGTCCTGAACAGAGCTGACTCCCAGGACCTGACCGCCCGGGCCGGAGACACCATCCACGGCGAGCTCACCGTGGACAGCGGCGCCCTCTCGGTGTCGGTCCGCAAGGAGGGGGAAGCGCCTCTCTACGAGAAAGCGGCTCTCTCCGCCTCCGAGACCTTCGACCTCCCTGTGGAGGCCGGCGGGACCTACACCGTCACGGTGGCCGGGATGCGGGCGGCGGGCGGCGTCCGCTTCGAGGTAGTTCCCGGACAGGGATCGAACTGATCCCTCCCTCCTATCCAAAATGCAGGGACAGCCCGCCTTTCGGCGGGCTGTTTCTGTATTCCGGCCAAAAGTGCCTGTTTTGTCCGTTTCTTGCGGCCGCAGCGGCAGGAGGGCCCTTTTCCCTTCACGATTTATTCATTTCCGCCAATCCAAATGCCTGTCCCTTAGTAAAAAATGCACAAAAAGGAGGGGCAAACTTCCACATTTTGCGCAGGGGGTTGCGGTTGAGTTTTTTAGAAAATGATGGTATGATATACGTGCATGGAGAATTGGGTGGGGCGTTATCCCGCCCACTCTGTAATATTTGAGGAGGAACAGTCCAATGAATGCTTATGTTGCCAGCGTAATCGAGAACGTGAAGAAGAAGCACGGGAACGAGCCCGAGTTTGTTCAGACCGTTGAGGAGGTCCTCACCTCTATCGCCCCCATGGTGGACAAGCACCCCGAGTACGAGAAGGCCGACCTCTTGAACCGCATGGTCGAGCCCGAGCGCATGTTCACCTTCCGCGTCGTGTGGATGGACGACAACGGCAATTATCACACCAACATCGGTTACCGCTGCCAGTTTAACGGCGCTATCGGCCCTTACAAGGGCGGCCTGCGCTTCCAGCCCAATGTCTACCCCGGCATCATCAAGTTCCTGGGCTTTGAGCAGATCTTCAAAAACAGCCTGACCGGCCTGCCCATCGGCGGCGGCAAGGGCGGCGCTGACTTCGATCCCGCCGGCAAGTCCGACGCCGAGATCATGCGCTTCTGCCAGAGCTTCATGACCGCTCTCTACCGCTACATCGGGCCCGACATCGACGTCCCCGCCGGCGACATGGGCGTGGGCGGCCGCGAGATCGGCTACCTCTACGGCCAGTACCGCCGCCTCAAGGGCGTGTGGGAGAACGGCGTCCTCACCGGCAAGGGCTTCAGCTACGGCGGCAGCCTCACCCGTCCCGAGGCCACCGGCTACGGCGCGATGTACTACCTCCAGGAGGTCCTCAAGCACGAGGGCGAGGACATCAAGGGCAAGACCATCGCCTGCGCCGGCTTCGGCAACGTCACCTGGGGCATCTGCAAGAAGGCCATGCACCTGGGCGCCAAGGTCGTCACCCTCTCCGGCCCTGACGGCTACATCTACGATCCCGATGGCGTCTCCACCTCCGAGGAGAAGGTCAACTACCTGCTTGAGATGCGCAACTCTGGCCGCAACAAGGTCAAGGATTACGCGGACAAGTTCGGCGTCGAGTTCCACCCCGGCGAGAAGCCCTGGGGCGTCAAGGCCGACGTTATCATGCCCTCCGCCATGCAGAACGACGTGCACATGGAGCACGCCAAGCAGATCGTGGCCAACGGCGTGAAGTACTACATCGAAGTCGCGAACATGCCCACCACTAACGACGCTCTGTTCTATCTCATGGAGCAGAAGAACATGATCGTCGCTCCCTCCAAGGCCGTCAACGCCGGCGGCGTGGCCGTCTCCGCCCTGGAGATGAGCCAGAACAGCGAGCGCCTGGTCTGGACCGCCGAACAGGTGGACGACCAGCTCAAGGGCATCATGCAGAACATCCACAAGGTCTCCATGGAGGCCGCTGAGGAGTACGGCCTGGGCTACAACCTGGTGGCCGGCGCCAACCTGGCCGGCTTCAAGAAGGTCGCCGAGGCCATGCTGGAGCAGGGCGTGTTCTAAGAAGCCCCGCCCAATCCCCCAATTCTCCGCAAAAAGGCCCCCCGGGAAGCTCCCGGGGGGCTTTTCATGCTGCTTTCAGTTTTCCAACGCCGCTCCACGGACCGGCGCACCGATATTCATTTGACGCCGCCACGCGGGCGCTTCACCGTCATCCGCCCAGTACTCGTCCAGCTCCTGTATCCTGTCATCCCGCAGGCGCAGGAAGCTCGTGACATGGAACGAGGCGCTCCCGTCCTTGGGAAACACCCGGACCGCTGTGATGACCGTGCCGTCTGTCCGCTCGATCCGTTCGATCTCACCGGCCCATTGGCCGGGGTAGTCACAATTCGCCCGGACGTACTCCTCCACCGTAAAGCGCTCGTTGGAGCAGTGCCAGCGGATGACCGCGCCGCGGCAGAAATATTCCGGCAGGGCCTTACGGTCCTGGGACAGGACGGCGGACCAAAACGCTCTGATATCCATGGCGGTCTCCTTACAGCTTCAGACCCATTTCGAGGCGCACTTCATGCCGCTCCGGGTCCTGGTTGGTATATGCGTACAGGTCGAACCCGATGATCTCAAAGCCCATCTTTCTGTAAAACGCAATGGCCCGCTCGTTGCAGGTCTGCGTCTCCAGGACGGCCATCCGCGCGCCGCTCTCCCGTGCAGCCGCAAGGATCGCCTGCATCAGCGCACTGCCGGTCCCGCGCCCCCGGTTTCCCTCGAGAATATGGATATTGCTGATCCGGCAGCGGTTGTTCCACTTCTCATGGAACCCCTCCACAAAGCCCAGCATCGTCTCCCCCTCAAAGGCCCCCAGTGCAATCGGGTGATCCAGCCAATCGCTCAGGAGCTTGTCATCAAACGACAGCTCCTTCTCCTCTCCGAAGGGAACATATTCCAGGGAAAAGGTGGTCCCGGAGCGTCTGATGTCATAGTAGCCCTTTGTACGGTATTTCACCGTAAACGGCTGATTCTTATAGATTTTCTCGTCCAGCTGAACGATCTGCACTGCTGGTCCCTCCCTTGCTACCAAGTCCTGACGCGCTCAGGTCAGAACCACTTCGTCTTCTCATCCCTGAACTGCGGCGCATCGCCGTCCCGATAGGGGTCGTACCGGTCCAGGTTACAGCCGAACTCCTTCAGCGCCCTGATCTTGTTGTCCGGCGTCCACTCCACCAGGGAGAGACCGTCGAACTGCTCCACCCGGCCGTCGTTCATCTGGTTCCTGAAATACCACTCCACCACCGTCCGGTCCTCCCGGTGGAAAAAGCCCTTGATGTCCCATACCAGGACCTTTCCCCGGGCGTTCCACTCCCGGAACCAGTGCCGGACTGCGGCGCGGCTATCATATTGCGGGCCCCAGCTCTCGATATAGCAGACATCCTCCGCAAAAATGCCGTCGATGCCCAGGTCCTCCTGCCGGAGCCACATGTCGAACCACTGCCGGATGACTGCCTCGCGTTCGCCCACGGCCGTCAAATCTTGATGACCTCATACGCCCGGGTGCCCAGATTCAGCTCCCCGGCGGCCTCGATGGTCCGCACGCCCTGGCGGGACTCCATGCGCTCGATGAGGGCGGCCTTGCCCGGGTCCTTGGAGGCGTACACCGCGTCCACGCAGGCCTGGTCCACCGCCACCGGGTCCAGGGAGGCGAAGATGCCGATGTCCATCATCTCCGGCTCCGCCGGGTGCTCGCAGCAGTCACAGTCCACGCTCAGGCGGTTGGCTACGTTGATATAGACGATGTTCTTTGCGCCCATATAGGCCATCACGGACTGGTCCGCGTCGGCCATGGACTCCAAAAAGCCCACATGGTCCGCCTTCATGAGGGCCTCGAAGGAGGTCTCCCCGCTGCCGGAGGTGTGGATCCACTGCTTGCCGTGGGCGGAGGCCACGCCGATGGACATGTTCTTCAGCGCGCCGCCCAGGCCGGCCATGGGGTGGCCCTTGAAGTGGGAGAGCATCAGCATGGAGTCATAGTTTTGAAGGTTCTTCCCCACAAAGTTCTCCTTCAGCCGCTTGCCGCCGGTGATGGGCAGGGCGATCTCCCCCTCCTCATCCATGAGATCGCAGGGGGCGATGGCTGTAAAGCCGTGGTCCTTCATGGTCTGCCAATGGGCGGCGCTGGTGTTGCGCCGGCCCTCGTAGGCGGTGTTGCACTCCACGATGGTGCCGTTCAGCTCCTGGACCAGGGGCGCGATGAGGGCGGGCTGGAGGAAGTTGTGCCCGCCGGGCTCACCGGTGGAGATCTTCACCGCCACCTTGCCCCGCAGGGTCACCCCCAGGGCGTGGTAGATTTTTTGCAGAGCCTCGGGGGTAATCTCCTCCGTAAAATATACTTTTGCCTTTTCCATAGAGGTTTTCTCCTTTTCAAATGTCCGATCCGTTTGGTGGTCTCGGGTCAAAACTTAGTATAGCGCATGGAGCTGGCTCCAAGTCAAGGGGAAATTTGCTTTTTCGTGAAAGTTACAGCGCAGCCGCCGGTCAACTCCCAAGACCGCGTTTTTTATGCTGGCTGCAGAAGCGGGCTGTGCCCCGGCACAGCCCGCTTTTCACTTTCCAGCCGCGATGAACTCCGCAAGGAGCTTCACAAACATCAGTCCCAGCACGGCAAAGATCATCCCGCGGACCCGCTTCCCGCCACCCTGGATGGTGTAACGCGCGCCGCAGTAGTTTCCCAACGCGCTGCACACCGCGGCAGCGGGAACCAGGGCCCAGACGGTCTTTCCCCCGAGGATGAAGGATACCGCCGCTGCCGCGTTGGAGGCCAGATTGACCACCTTCGCACAGCCGGAAGCGCTCACAAGGTCCAGCCGCAGCGCGGCAGTGAAGATCATGATGAGGAACGTCCCGGTGCCGGGGCCTACCAGGCCGTCGTAGCAGCCGATGGCCAGACCAGTCAGGAGGCTCAGCAGGGCCTCCCTCCCGCTGGGGAGGGCCCCGGCGGGGGCCTGGCCGAAGTCCCGCTTCAGCGCCAGGAACACCGCTACCACCGGCAGAGCAGCCAGCATCAGCCCCTGCAAAACGGCGGCGGGCAGGAGCTTTGCGGCCTCCGCGCCGGCGTATCCTCCGGCAAGGGCCCCCAGCGCCGCCCACAGGGCCACTGGCAGCCGGATCTTCCCGCCCCGGAAATATTTCACCGAGGCGGTGAAAGACCCGATGCCGTTGACCACCTTGTTGGTTCCGGCGGCGGCGTGGACGGGGATGCCCGCCATGAGGTAGGCGGGGAGGGTAATGAGTCCGCCTCCCCCAGCGACACTGTCCACGAAGCCGCCCAGGAAGATCAGCGGACAGACGATGAGATATACCAGCAAAGTGAAAACCTCCCAACAGCAAGAGCGCCAAGGGCGCGAATGGGGTTTTACCGGGCCCCCGCCAGCTCCACCAGGCGGCGGAACAGCGGGCGAAAGCGCCCGCAGCGCTCCACCAGCTCCTCCGGGTGCCACTGCACCGCGTAGACGCTCCCGTCCTGGTTTTCCATCCCCTCGGCCACGCCATCGGCGGCCCAGGCGGTGATCTGGAAGTCCGGCGGAGGGGTCTTCACCGCCTGGTGGTGGTAGCTGTTGACCCGCAGGGGCTCTTTCCCCAGCAGCTCCTCCAGCACCGACCCCGGCGCCAGGGTCACGCGGTGGGTCAGCTGGGCGCGGATGGAGCGGTCCTGACTATGGGCGACAGCGCCGGGCCGCTGGGTTGGCAGGTCCTGGTAGAGCGCCCCGCCCAGGGCCGCCGCCACCAGCTGCATCCCCCGGCAGATGCCGAACACGGGGAGGCGCCGCTCCAGAGCCAGGGCCAGAAGCTCCATCTCCATGCGGTCTCTGTCCTCGTTCATGTACGTGACCTGGGGCCGGGGCTCCTCCCCGTAGAGGTTCGGCGTCACGTCCTCGCCCCCGGGGAGGAGCAGGCCGTCCAGGATGCCGGTGTAATCCCGGGCCCGCTCCGGGCCGCCGCCCACCGGTACCAGCACCGGCGTGCCTCCGGCGGCAAAGATTGCGTCGATATACGGCGTGTTGATGATGTGCTTGCCCGGCAGAAGCGCGGGATTCTCCGCCGCCGCAAGTCCGATCCGCGGCCTCACTGTCCCTCCTCCCCGTGCTCCAGCGCCCGGCGGAAGGCTGGAATAAAGCGGGATTCAAAGCGCTCCAGGGCGCCGTGTGCGCTGTAATCCGCCCACAGAGCGGGCTTCTCCGCGTCCATTGTCAGCGGGTAGGTGTCGAAGACCGCCTCCTCCAGCGCCTTCTGGTACGCCCGGGCCGTGGCGCAGGCGCGTCTGGCTCCGTCCTGAGCCGCCTTCTCCAGCCCCCGGGCGATGGCCTCGCCCCCAGCTGCCCCAAAGCGCTCCAGGACGGCCTCCAGCAGATAGTAGTAGATCTTGATGCTCAGCGTCTCAAATCCTGCCTTGGCATCGGGCTTAACGGCCTCCAGCACCGGGGGCACGTAGCCCGGGTCATACTCCGCAAAGCACAGGGGCTTGAGGTCCTCCGGCAGGTTCTCCGCCCGGAGGACCACGTTGAAGGCGCAGTACTCGTCCCCCTCCTGGGTCAGGGTCTTAGCTAAGTTCGTGTGGCCGTAGTCAAAGGCGTAGCCGTTATAACAGGCGGGGTGGAACTCCTCGCAGTACATACGGCCGATCTCCCGCTCACCGTAGCGCTTCCAGACATCCGCCATGGGGCAGACCAGGGTGTGGGACACCCGGGCCTCCGGCGCCAGCTCCTGGAGCTCGCGGCGGAAGCGGGGGTCCGGGGGCAGGTCGCCCCCCAGACCGAAGAGGCTCTGCATGTTGACCTTCACCCCCAGCGCCTGGTGCTTTTTCCGGCTGGCGAGGCCCCGGTCCCGGCCGTAGCGCCGGGTGCCCTCCCGGAGGGCGCGTTCCCCCTCCAGGCCGAATTCGTCCAGCACCTCCCTGCACAGGAAGGAGTAGAGGAGCGTATAGTTGTCCGAAAGGTCCATGGTACACTGCTCTTGATAAGTATACATAGCCGCATCCGCCTCCTCAATCCAGCCCGGCCCGGATGGCCGAGAGCACATAGGTATTGACCAATTCCCAGGCCTGGGAGTTCTCCTCCCAGACCGGCTCCTCCGCCCGGAGGGGGAAGTTCTCCCGGACGAAGACCTCGTCCAGGGGCCGCAGGGTATGCCCCGCCTGGGTGCGCAGGGCCTCCACCGCCTGAGCGGCCCACTTTTTCAGCCCCTCCGTCACAGCGCAGACCCCCTCGCTGCCGCAGCGCTCCCCGGCGGCCTCCAGCAGGCGGCAGCAGACGGAGATGGTCAGGTCCCGGATCCCCTCGCCAAAGCCGGCGGCGGGCGTCTCCTCCTGCGGGGCCCCGCTGGGCGGAAAGGCCTCGGCGGCCCGCTCCGGCGGGGTGTTGGCCTCCCGGAAATAGGCGGAAAACCGGCAGAAATTGTCCCGGGGGCAGGTCAGGTTCTTCGACAGGTTCAGCTGCCCCGCGCCCTCGGTATAGGCCAGGACCTTTGCGTACTCGTACTCCTCGCAGAAGAAGCTGCCCAGCCGCCCTTCGCCAAAGCGATTCCAGAAGCTGGCCATGGGACAGGTGTAGACCTCCCAGATCTGGCGGTCCTTCTCATCGAAGAGCACTTTTTTCCGCGTGCGGGGGTCCTCCACCCGGGGCCTGCCGCAGTGGAAGAGGCCGTGGAGATCCGTGGGTGCCCCCAGCTCCCGCAGCCGCTCCAGCTGGCGCTGTCCGTCCCGGCGTCCGGCCCGGCGCACCGCCTCCCGGATGACGCCCTCCCCCGCCCTGGTCCCGCACAGGGCCAGGATCTCCCGCCCCAGGCACAGGAACATGGCGGAAAAGGCGTCCTGCTGATTTTGCTGTACGATGTCGGCGCAAGTATACATAGCGTTCAATTCCCTCCTTTATGATCGAGAAGACGGTTCTCCGGCGCAGACGAAACAGGACACGAAGTGGTCCGGCTCCACCTCCGTCAGCTTTGGCTCCCCCTTCCGGCAGCAGTCCTGGGCAAACCGGCAGCGGCTGGCGAAGCGGCACTCCGGCGGCGGATCGATGGGCGACGTCAGCTCGCCCGTCATCAGGATGCGCTCCCTGCGGTTGTGGAGGCTGGGCACTGGAATGGCGGAGAGCAGGGCCTGGGTATAGGGGTGGACCGGGTTTTGGAAGAGCGTCTCCGCCGGCGCCTTTTCAATGGCCTGGCCCAGATACATGACCATGATCTCATCGGAGATGTGGTAGACCACGCTCAGATCGTGGGTGATGAAGATGTAGGTCAGATTCAGCTCCTTCTGGAGGTCCTGCAAGAGGTTGAGGATCTGGGCCTGGATGGACACATCCAGGGCGCTGACCGGTTCGTCGCAGACAATGAACCGGGGCTCCAGGGCCAGGGCCCGCGCGATGCCTACCCGCTGGCGGCGGCCGCCGTCCAGCTCGTGGGGATAGGTGTTGTAGAGGCGGCGGGCCAGGCCCACCGTGTCCATCAGCTCCGCCGCCCGCTTTTGACGGCTGGTCCGGTCCGGGTACATATGGTAGAGCTCCATGGGCTCTTCGATGGTCTCGCTGATGGTCATGCGGGGGTTCAGGGAGGCGAAGGGGTCCTGGAAGATCATCTGCATCACCCGCCGCTGCTCCCAGAGCTCCTGCCGGCTGAGCTTGCTGACGTCCCTCCCCTCAAACCAGACGCTGCCCGCCGTGGGCTCCTGGAGGCGGATGATGGTGCGGCCCAGAGTGCTCTTCCCGCAGCCGGACTCCCCCACCACGCCCAGGGTCTTTCCCGCCTCGATGGTAAAGCTGACATCGTCCACCGCATGGACGCTGCCCTTGGCGCTTTTGAAGTATTTTTTCAGGTTCTCGACCCGCAGCAGCGGCTCACCCATGGCGCAGCACCTCCTTCCCGATATTGTCCCTGTTGTAAAGATGGCAGGCCACCATGTGCTCCCCCGTGCGGCAGACCGTCCCCGGCGGCTCTTTAAAGCAGCGCTCCGCGGCGTACTCGCACCGGTCGGCGAAGGCGCAGCCCGGGGCCCGGCGGCTGGGGTCCGGCATCAGGCCCGGGATGGGCCTCAGCCGGGTGCGGCGGTCCTCCATGCTTGGCAGGGAGTTGAAGAGGCCCGCCGTGTAGGGGTGGAGGGTGTGGTCGAAGACATCCTCCAGTGTGCCGTGCTCCACGATGCGGCCGGCGTAGATGACGCTCACGCAGTCGCAGACCTCCGCCACGATGCCCAGGTCGTGGGTGATCATGAGCATGGAGGTGCCGTTCTGCCGCTTGAGCTTCTGCATCATGTCCAGCACCTGGGCCTGGATGGTCACATCCAGGGCAGTGGTGGGCTCGTCGGCAATGAGCAGCTCCGGGTTGCAGATGAGGGCCATGGCGATAACCACCCGCTGCTTCATACCGCCGGAAAACTGGTGGGGGTACTCCCTGCCCCGATCCCCGGGGATGCCCACCAGCTCCAGCATCTCCCGGACCCGGGCGAGGGCTTGGTCCTTTTTCAGGCCCTCATGCTTTTCCAGCACCTCGGCGATCTGGCGCTCCACCGTCAAAACGGGGTTGAGGCTGGTCATCGGGTCCTGAAAAATCATGGAGGCGGCCCTGCCCCGCATACTTTGAAGCTCCCGCTCGTTCATGCCCTTCTGGAGGCGCTGCTTCTTGTGTTTGGGGCCGGTCTTCGCGGCATCGGGGGCCGCCTGGAGCACGCACTCACCGTTCAGGTGGATACTGCCGCTGGTAATCACCCCGGGGGGCGTCTGGACGAGGTTGAGGATGGCCAGGGCGGTGGTGGTCTTCCCCGCGCCGGTCTCGCCTACCAGGCCCAGGGTCTGCCCCTTTTTGATCTTCAGGTCCAGGCCGTTGACCGCGTAGACGGTGCGCTCCCGGGTGCGAAACTCCACCGACAGGTTTTTGATCTCCAAAGCGTATCCGGTTTCCTTGCGTTCCATATTCTACACCTCCTTATTTCAGCCGCGGGTCCAGAGCGTCCCGCAGGCCGTCGCCCAGCAGATTGAGAGCCAGGATGGTCAGCATGATGCACACGCCGGGGATGCAGGCCAGGTAGGCGCTGTCACGGATGAACTCCCGGCCGCTGGAGAGCAGCGCCCCCCACTCCGGCTGCGGGGGCTTCACCCCCAGGCCCAGGAAGCTCAGCGCCGCGGTGTTGGAGATGGTGGCGGCAATGCGCAGGGTTGTCTGGACGATGATGGGCCCCATGCAGTTGGGGAGGATGTAGCGGGCGATGGTCCGCCCGGTCTTCACGCCCACGGCCCGGGCCGCCTCCACGTACTCCATGTCCCGCACGCCCAGCACGGCGCTGCGCACGATGCGGGCAAACGTGGGCACCGAGGAGATCGCCAGGGCCACCACCAGGTTGGTGATGCTGGCTCCCAGGGCGGCAACGATGACGATGGCCATCAGCATCATGGGCACGGCCAGGAAGACGTCGCAGGCGCGCATGATGACGTTGTCCACCATACCTCCAAAAAATCCGGCCACCGCCCCCAGAATGCCGCCCACCAGGAGTCCGAAGGCCACGGCGGCCACCCCGATGGACAGGGAGATCCGGCTCCCATGGACCACCCGGGCCAGAAGGTCCCGGCCGAACTCGTCCGTGCCGAACCAGTGCTCCGCCGAGGGCCACTGGAGCCGCTGGCTGATGGTCTGGTCCACACAGGTGGTCTGGTAGTCAAAGAGGACATCGGCAAAGACCGATATCAGGATCAGCAGGACCAAAAAGACCATGCCCGCCACGGCGGCCTTGTTCCGGCAGAGGCGGAAGAAGGTCTCCTTGAAGCCGCTGTTTTTGGGGATGGAGGCGAAGTCCAGCTCCTCTTCCCGCTGTTTGTTGTTCCGTTTTCCGACTTCCATGTTCCTTCCCTCCTCTCAGCGGTACATGGTGCGCACCCGGGGGTCCACCACGCCGTACAGCAGGTCCACGATCAGGTTGACAAAGGAAAAGCATACTGTCAGCAGGACGATGCACCCCATCACCGTGGGCGTATCCCGGCCGTTGATGGCCTGGATCATCATCCGGCCCACACCGGGCCAGGCGAAGACCGTCTCCGTGAGCACCGCGCCGCCCAGCATCTGCCCGATCTCCAGGCCGATGACCGTGATGGTGGGAAGCATCCCGTTGCGGAAGGCGTGGCGGATGACGATGGCGCCCTTTGAGAGGCCCTTGGCATAGGCGGTGCGGATGTAGTCCTGGCGCAGGGTCTCCACCATGGACGAGCGGGTGGTGCGGGCGATGGAGGCCATGTTCATAAACCCCAAAGAGATGGCGGGCAGGACGATGCTGTTCCAGCTCTTGGCCCCGTACACCGGAAACCAGCCCAGCTTCAGGGAGAACAGCAAAATCAGCATCACGGCCAGCCAGAAGATGGGCATGGACACGCCGATGAGGGAGATAACCATGCTCACGTTATCCACCCAGGTGTTCTGCTTGACCGCCGCCAGGATGCCCAGGGGCAGCGCCAGCAGCACCGACACCACCGCCGCCACCAGGGCCAGGCGCACCGTATAGGGGAAGCAGGCCATGATCTTGGCGGTGACAGACTCGCCGCTGGTGTAGCTGGTGCCCAGGTCACCCCGGAGGAGGCCCCCCAGGTACGCGGCGTACTGGGCCAGCAGGGGGCGGTCCAGGCCCATCTCGTGCTCCAGCTCCGCGATCTGCTCCGCCGTGGCGTTCTCACCCAGGATCATGGCCGCCACGTTGCCCGGGGCCAGGTGCATGATGAAAAACACCAGCAGCGTCACGCCCAGCAGCACGGGGATCATGTACAAGATCCGCTTGCCGATGTATCGCAGCATATATCACGCGCTCCTTTCTTTCTGTTGATGGAACGCGGGTCCCGTCTCTGCTCGAGGCGAGACCCGCAGTTTTGGTGCTGTGATGTTTACCAGTGCATGGTGCAGAAGTCCACATAGCCCGTGGCGCTGCAAACCACGTTTTGCAGTCCGGCGGCGTGGGCGCGGAAGTAGTTGACCTGATAGATGGGGACGAACCAGCAGCGGTCGTTGGACTCGCGGATGATGGTCTGGATCATCCCGGTCCGCGCCCCGGCGTCCATGGTGGTGTTCATCTCCTCCACCAGCTCGTCCATGTGCGCGTCGGCCATGCCGGCGGGCGTGTTCTGCCGGCGGGTGGAGTGGAAGCGCTGGACGTAGGTCATGGCGTTGGCCGGGGACCAGGAGACGATGGCGGAGACCAGGTCCGTAGTGCGCATCTGCTCCTGGTAGGTGGCGGAGTCCATCTCGTTGATGGTGACGTTGATGCCGATGGCGGACAGCTGGTTCTGCATGATGGTGGCGATGGCGGTCTTGGTGGCGTTGCTGCAGATAATGTCCAGGGTCACTGTGGAGGGATCGCCGCCCCAGGCGGCCATGTACTCCTTGGCCTTGTCCACATCATAGGTGTAGCTGCCCTCATCGGTGGACTCGGCGTAGCCCATGGAGACACAGGAGTAGCTGGGGGTGCCGTAGCCGTTGAGGGCCCCGGCGACGATGTCCTCCCGGTTGATGGCGTAGGCCACGGCCTTGCGCAGGTTCTCGTCCTCAAAGGCGGTGGTGACGGTGTTGAGGAAGAGGAAGAAGTTCTCCACGCTGACCACCTGCTCCACGGTGACGCTCTCATCGCTCCTGAGCCGGTCGATGTCGCTGGAGGCCACGGAGTAGACGAAGTCCACGTCCCCCGCCTCCAGGCTCATGGTGCGGGTGGAGCCCTCGGGGATCATGACGAACTCCAGGTTCTGGATGGCGGCCTTGCGGGAGGCATCGAAATAGCCGTCAAAGGCCTCGAACTGGATGGAGTTGCCCTTGTCCCAGGAGACGAACTTCCACGGACCGGTGCCCACGGGGTTGGCGCTGAAGTCGTTGCCGGAGTCGATGAGGGACTTGGGGAGAATAAAGTTGAAGTGGTAGCCCAGGTCGAAAAGCAGGTTGGGCGTGGGGGCAGAGGTGGTGATCTTCACCGTGTTGCTGTCCAGGGCCTCCACCTTCTCCATGGAGCCGGTGTAGATGGCGCTGGCGGCGAAGGTCTGGGCGTACTGGATGGAGGCCGCCACATCGGCGGCGGTCAGCTCCTCGCCGTTGTGGAATTTCACGCCCTCGCGGAGCCTGAAGGTCCACTCCAGGTCGCTGTCCTGGGTATAGCTCTCCGCCAGGTCGCAGACCGGGGAGAGGGTCTCCATATCAATGCGGATGAGCCCGTTATAGGTCAGAAGGTTCATCTGCACGCCCATGAGGGAGTCGTGGTCGCAGGTGGACAGGTAGTCCGGCTCGTCAGTCAGGGCCACGGTGAGGCTGTCCTTGCCGGCCGGGGCGCCGCCGGAGGCGTCCGGGTTGTCGGCGGAGGGGGTGCTGTTGGAGGGCTCCTTTTCACCGCCGCCTCCGCCGCATCCCGCCAGGAGGCTGAGGACCATGCACGCGGCCAGCAGGAACGCCGCGCAGCGCTTCAGGGACAGGGATTTCTTCATGTTACAAACCTCTCTTTCATCCTTTTCGTCAATCTTTTTGCCGGAAACCGGAGGAAAACCGCCATCTTGTGCCCCCCGGCGTCGGCTGGTGCAAATCCACTATAGCATTTTTCGCCTTTTTGTGGTAATATATGTTTTGGTTTAGTACAATCTACTTTTAGTATAACCAAAAGGAGGCCGGACCCATGACAAATAACCAGATCCAGTATATGATTGAGGTGGCGAGGACGGGCTCCGTCAACCAGGCGGCCCGCAACCTCTTCATCTCCCAGTCCGCCCTCTCCAACGCCATCCGCAGCGTGGAGCAGGAGTTTGGGCGGAAGATTTTCCACCGCAGCTCCCGGGGCGTGACCCTCACCCCCTTCGGGAAGCTCTTTATCGCCTACATCACCCCCATCAGCCACCAGCTCGAACAGCTCTACGCCATGCGCAATACCGACGTCAACAGCCAGATCCCCTCCCTGAGCATCATCAGCAACGGCTTCTACTACATCACCGACCTGCTGGCCGCCCTGGGGGAGCGCTACAGCTCCAACGGGCTGCGGGTGTTTTTGCAGGAGGAGTACAGCGGCAATTTTCTGGAGCCCATCTGCAACCGTGCGGTGGACCTGGGGATCGTGCGCATCTGGAGCTGCTACCGGTCCTACAATCTGGAGGAGTTCTCCAACAAGAAGCTGGTCTACCACCCCATCTGTGAGCTACAGATCGGCGTGGACCTGGGCGAGAAGAACCCCCTCTACAACCACCCGGAGCCCTCCATCGCTCCGGAGATGCTGGCCGGGTACCCCCAGATCCTCCACGAGAGCCTGGACCACGGCCCCTACTCCGACATCATGGGCCGGCTGAACCTGCCGGTCAGCAGTGTGCGGTACGTGGTGGACTCCCGGGCCACCATCTATGAGCTGCTGGACAAGACCGGCGGATATGTGCTCAACTCCCGGAAAATCTCCTTGGACGGTCAGCCGCGGCTCGAGCTGCGCCATCACCAGTGGCGCTTCTTTCCACTCAAGGACTGCTCTGTCCGCTCGGAGATTGGCTATCTCACCCGGGAGAACACGGTTCTTACGCCGGAGGCCTCCACCTTTATCCAAATGCTGAAGGATTATTTGCTTCGGGATATTATCCCAAATTATTAGGAGCATTCGCTTTTGTTTCTAGTGTAAAACTGACAAATTTTGCCCCCGGTTTTTGACTCCTCCGCCCCTCCCAACTGGTCAGACCGTCCCAACGATCTAACGGGACGCTGATATGATTCCCCCATGAAAGCGCGAAAATCATAATATTTGATTTAAGCCAGAAAGGAGTTCGTTATGGACCGTACCGAAGAGAAAATCTGCCGCCTGATTGATGCACGCAGGGAGGAGATTATCGCCTTTGGGCAGGATCTCTGGACCCATGCGGAGCTGGGCTTCCAGGAGCACCGCACCGCCGGAAAATTTGCCGCTGCCATGAGAGCCCTGGGGCTGGACACCCAGGAGGGGCTTGCCGTCACAGGCGTGAAGAGCTTCCTCAAGCCCCGGGGCAGCGGACCGGTGGTCTGCCTTATGGGCGAGTTTGACGGCCTGCCCATTCCCACCCATCAGTATGCCAATCCCGCCACCGGCGCCGCCCACTGCTGCGGCCACCACGCCCAGACGGCGGGGGTCATGGGCGCAGCCCTTGCCCTGGCAGACCCGGAGATCGCCGAAGCCCTGGACGGGAACGTGGTCTTCTTCGGCGTACCCGCCGAGGAGTACGTGGAGATCGAAAAACGGGAGCAGATGCGCCGGGAGGGCCTGCTGCGTTATGGCTGCGGCAAGTGCGAGCTGCTGCGCCTGGGCGCGCTGGACGACGTGGACATCGTGGTGGGACACCACGCCAGCTGTACGAAGAAATACTGCGTGGCCAACCGCTCCTGCAACGGCTTTGTCACCAAGATGATCCGCTTTGAGGGCCGCGCCGCCCACGCTGCCGGGGAGCCCCAGGCCGGTCTGGACGCCATGAACGCCGCCCTCATCGCCATGCACGCGGTGGACGTACAGCGGGAGAGCTTCCGGGACCAGGACACCATCCGGGTCCACGGACGCCTGTCCAAGGGGGCGGAGGCCGCCAACATCATTGCCGAGGACGTGCGCCTGGAGTACTCCGTCCGGGGCAGGACCATTCCCGCCTACCTGGACGCGGCCAAAAAGCTGGACCGCTCCATGCGGGCCGGGGCGGTGGCCACGGGCTGCGGCGTCACCATCCGCACCCTGCCCGGGAACCTGCCCATCGTGCCGGTGAAGGACGCCGGCGTGATGGCGGAGGTGCTGGGCCTCGTGTGCGGGGACACCCCCGTCACCTGCACAGGGCCGGATTTCCACTCCACCAGCTCTGGCGACTACGGCGACGTCAGCTGTCTGATGCCGCTGCTGCAATTCAATACCGGCGGCTTCCGCGGCACCTTCCACAGTCCGGACGTGGAGGAGGACGACCCATACGAGGCATACGTCGTCCCGGCAAAGATCTTCGCCCTGACCGCCTACCGGCTCCTGCGCTCCGGTGCGGACCGGGCCAAGAGCATTCTGGAGGAGTTCCGGCCCACTCTTACCAGGGAGCAGTACCTGGAGCTGATGGAGGGGATGCTCTCCGAGGAACGGGTGGAGCCCCAGCCCCTGCCCCCGCTGGACCCCGCCTCGACCGTCGTCTGACGCAGAAGCAGCGGGGCTCTGTGTGTCAAAAAAGCGGCGCTGCTGGAGCGGCCCCCGCATTTCACGGCGGTAGGGTATGCGTTTTGCCGTCGATTTCCGCCGGAGTTGAGCGAGGGAATCTTTGCGCGTATTCTGATTGTGCAATTTTCAAATTTGCTCATTTATAGTTTTTCAACTATTGATTCGCATTTTCTAAGACAAACCATAGAAAAGACGTTCACAGACGGCCCGCTGCCGCGGTCCTTTTTCGCACCCTCACGCCATCGTTCCCCGCCGCGGTATCGGGCAGGCGGATGATATCCGCCCCTGCGGGTGCGCCGTCCGATGCCGGGTCCCGCCCCTGCACGCCCCGGAAAAATTTCCCCGGCCGCCCTCCGGGACGATTGCAATCTCCGGGGGCGTATGGTATAATAGAGAGCCTCAAAAGATTTCGGAGGAGAGGAGAGCGCTCTGATGCTGACCAAATGGGAGCTGACCATCCCGGCCCTGTCGGGAGACGTCCCCCGACGGGCCTATGTCTACGTCCCGGCCGCCTGGGAGGAGGACCCTTCCCTGCGCTTCCCGGTGCTGTATATGTTCGACGGGCACAACCTGTTTTTCGATCAGGATGCCACCTACGGCAAGAGCTGGGGCCTTCTGGAGTACCTGGAGGCCAACCGGACGCCCCTCATCGTCGCCGCGGTGGAGTGCAACCACGGGCCCAACAGCGCCCGCCTGGTGGAGTACTGTCCCTTTGCCTGCGAGATGCCCAACGTGGGCTATCTGCCCGGGAAGGGGAAGCAGTACATGGAGTGGCTCTGCTGGGTCTTCAAGCCGGAGATCGACAGGCGCTTCCCTACCATCCGCAGCCGGGCCAGCACCTTCATCGCCGGGAGCTCCATGGGGGGGCTCATGAGCCTGTACGCGGTGATGGCGTATAACTGCGTGTTCTCCCGGGCGGCGGCGCTCTCGCCCTCCATCTGGTTCGGCGCGGGGAAGATGGACCGGCTGATCCGCACCGCCCCCATCTCCCCGGGGACGGTGGTGTACATGGACTACGGCTCCCGGGAGCTGGATTTCCACATCAACACGCCGGAGCGCTACCGGCGGGTATCCACCCTGCTCTTGGAGCGGGGGGTCCACCTCACGACCCGCATCGTCCCCGGCGGCAACCACAACGAGGCGAGCTGGGAGCGGCAGATCCCCTTCTTTCTGCCCGCCCTGCTCTACGAGGCATAGGAGGCAGGTTTCATGGAAACGCAGTATTTTAAGCACTACAGCCCCGCTCTGGGCCGGGATATGGAGTGTAAGGTCTACGGCCGCAAGGGCCGTCCCGTACTCTTCATCCCCTGTCAGGACGGGCGGTTCTTCGACTTTGAGAACTTCCGCATGACCGGTGCCTGGGCCCCCTGGATCGAGAGCGGACAAGTGATGGTCTGCTCCATCGACACCCTGGACGCCGAGACCTGGTCGAAAAAGGACGCTGACCCCTATTGGCGCATCCGCCGCCATGAGCAGTGGGTGGCATACATTACCGATGAGCTGGTCCCCTTCCTGCGGGAGCTGGTCAACGCCCGCAACGGCTGGACGGGATATCCGGGCATCATCGCCGCCGGGTGCAGTCTGGGGGCCACCCACGCGGTGAACCTCTACTTCCGCCGCCCAGACCTCTTTGACGGGCTCTTGGCCCTCAGCGGCGTCTATTCCGCCTCCTACGGCTTTGACGGCTACATGGACGAACTGGTCTACCGCAACTCCCCCGTGGACTACTTGGCGGGGATGACGCCGGACCACCCCCTCATCCAGGAGTACAACCGCCACAAGGGGATCGTCTGCGTGGGGCAGGGCCCCTGGGAGCTTCCGGAGACCACCCGCCGCCTGGGGGAGCTCTGCCGGGAGAAGGGCATCGCCCTCTGGGTGGACCTGTGGGGGCACGACGTGAGCCACGATTGGCCGTGGTGGTACAAGCAGACGGCCTATTTTGTCCCCCATCTCCTGGGCTGACCGTCCCGCCGTTCGATCGAACACCGCCGCGCCGCCGTTTTCCCGCCGGGGAGCTCCCGGTGCCGTTCAACGTGTCCGCAGGGGCGGATGATTTCCGCCCCTGCGGGATGGTGTATCCTCCCTCCGCCGGGGGGAGGGATATTAACCTCCCAAAACTTTAGCAGACTACCAAGCTAAAGAGAGAAAGTGAGAATGTGCTATGAAAAATTTCATCTTTATCTCCCCCAATTTCCCCGCCAACTATTGGCTCTTCTGCCGGGAGCTGAAGGCCGACGGCATAAACGTGCTGGGCATCGGGGACCAGCCCTACGGCGAACTGAGCGAGGGCCTCAGGGAGAGCCTCAGCGAATACTACAAGGTGGACGATCTGGAGGACTACGGCCAGGTCTACCGGGGCGCGGCCTTCCTCGCCTTCAAGCACGGGAAGATCGATTGGCTGGAGTCCAACAACGAGTATTGGCTGGAGCGGGACGCCCAGCTGCGCGCCGACTTCCACATCACCGCCGGCTTCCAGCCGGAGGACATGCCCCGGGTGAAGTACAAGTCCCGGATGAAGGAGTACTACGCCAAGGCGGGCATCCCCGCCGCCCAGTGGCATCTGGTGGACGGCAAGGCGGGATGCATGGCCTTCATCGAGCGGGTGGGGTGGCCGGTGGTGGCCAAGCCCGACAACGGCGTAGGGGCCTCCGACACCCACCGCCTCACCTGCGAGGCGGAGCTGGACGCCTTCCTGGAGGCGAAAAACCCCGCCGTGCCCTACATCATGGAGGAGTTCGTCCACGCGGAGATCAACTCCTACGACGCTGTCATCGACTCCCGGGGGGAGCCCGTCTTTGAGACCGGCAACGTCACCCCCTCCTGCCTCATGGACGTGGTGAATCTGGAGGACAACTGTATCTATTACATCGTCAAGGACCTGTCCGAGGACGTGCGGCGGGCGGGGCGGGCCGTGGTGAAGGGCTTCGGGGTAAAAAGCCGGTTCGTCCACTTTGAGTTCTTCCGCCTCACCCAGGACCAGAAGGGCCTGGGGAAGCGGGGAGACGTGGTGGCGCTGGAGGTGAACATGCGTCCCTGCGGCGGCTTCAGCCCGGACATGATGAACTTTGCCAACACCACGGACGTCTACAAGATCTGGGCGGACATGATCGCCTATGACCGCTCCACCCTGCCGGTGGGGGAGCGCGCCTACTGCGCCTTTGCGGGGCGGCGGGACGGGAAGAAGTTCGCCCTCAGCCACGAGGCGGTGCTGGAGAAGTACGGCGCGCAGATGAAGATGGTGGAGCGCCTGCCGGACGTCCTCGCCGCGGGCATGGGGAACCAGATGTATGTGGCCCTCTTCCCGGAGCGGGAGGAGATGGAGCGGTTCTATCAGGACGTCCTGGAGAGCGGGACGTGAGCGGAAAACCGGCCGGGACCTCCCGCGCCCCTTGGAGGGGGCATGCGGGAGGTCCCGGTCAATTTTGGGGGGAGGGCGTACCGGCGGAGGCGGCTCAATACCACACCGCCGCCGCCACCGCGTCCCCGGGCCCCTGGAAGCCCAGGCGGAGGACGCCCTCGCCGGAGGCGATCACGCACGCCCCCGCCGCGAGGGGGACGCGTCCGGCGTCCAAAGCGGCCCAGCCGGAGCCCCGGGCGCAGTAGAGCAGCAGGGCGGTGTGCGCCAGGCCATCCGCGGGGGCGGGCAGGGGGATGGACACCCCCCCGGCCTCCGGGAAGCGCAGGGGGCGCAGCTCCCCCCGGCACTTCCCCTTGCGGAGCATGAGGTTGAAGTCCCGGCACCGGCCAACGCTCACCGTCTCCGCGCCGCCGTCGAAGGCGTGGGGCTGGTAGGGGTCCAGGGGGAGGGGCTCCCCGCCGTCGTGGCGCAGGAGCAGGGAGCCCTCCAGGAGCATCAGGTGCCGGTCGTAGTCCGGCAGGGGGGTGAAGGCGCTCTCCCCGTCCTCCACCACGGCGGAGCTGACCCGCCACAGGAAGTCCCGGCCCGCGTAGGAGCTCTCCGGGGGGAAGAGGGCAATCTGGGTGGTGGTCCCGCCGGACCAGCGGCTGACAGCGTAGTCTTTTTCTGTGAGATGGATCATGGCGTCACGTTCCTTTCTTGCGGTTCGGAGATGTGGAGCTCCCCGTTTTCAAAGTGGAATTCCCGGGTGAAGGGCAGTTCATCGCCGCAGGTGTGGTCGATGACCAGGAGGAGCTTGTCCCCGGCGGCGGCGGTCTCCCGGATGAGGGCGAAGACCTGTCCGGCGGTCTCCGCGTCCAGCCCGGCGGTGAGCTCGTCCAGGATCACCACCGGCGCCTCCTCCAGCCGGAGCCGGAGCTTGAGCAGGAGGAGCTTCTTGCGCTGTCCCACGGAGAGGGAGCCGCCGTTGTCCCGGATGGTCCGCCCGTCCTCCGGGAGCCCCGCCTGCCGGAGGAGCGCCCGGGCCTGCTCGTCCTCCAGGGGATGCCCGGAGATGAGGGAGAGGTAGTCCTGAAAGGTCTCGTTGAGGAGCCTCTCGTCCTGACTGATAGAGAGGATCTGCCGCTCCAGCGCCTCCTGCCGGTAGCAGGGGAGGGGGATGCCGTCGAGGAGGACCTCCCCCGCGTCCGGCGGGTAGAGCCCGGTGAGGAGCTTGATGAAGGAGGACTTCCCGCTCCCGTTGGGGCCGCTCAGGCGGATGCAGTCCCCCCGCTCCATGGTGCAGTTTATGTGCTTGAGCGCCGCCGCGCCGCCGGGGTAGGTGAGAGCCGCGTCCCGGAAGGTGACGGAGGAGAAGGGGCCCGTCCCGTCCCCGGTCTGCCGCTTGGGGAGGGTGCGCAGGACCTCCACATGGGCGAAGCTGACGTGCATCTTCATCACCTGCTGGAAGTGGGACTCCAGCAGGCGGGACTGGTCCATGATGAGGCTGGAGACCATGGTGAAGAACATGAGGTTCGCCACGGAGTTCCCCGCCGCCGGGATGGCCAGGAGCGCGGAGAGGGCGATGGAGAAGAGGGTGTGGTAGCCGCTGAGGAGCTCAGTCCAGAAGATGGTGTGCCAGTCCTCCCGGATGGCGGTGTCGATGAAGTCCCGGAGGTTGGCCGAGGTCTTCCCCTGGTAGTAGTCCAGGAGCCCCCCGGTCTGGATGAGGGGGAGCATCTCCACGAACTGGGTGCACCAGGCGTCGTGGACCTTCATCTTGGCGTTGGTGCGGCCGGCGGTGCGGGAGAGGACCTTCCGGCTCAGCCAGGACAACAGGAGCCCGAAGGCGGCGGCGAGGAGGATGAGCACAGTCATCCGGGGCTCGCAGAAAAAGGAGATGCCCAGGGCCGCCAGGATCACCGCCAGGGCCCCCAGCATGGAGGGCGCGGCGTGGCCGATGACCCGGAAGACGTTGAAGATGTCGGTGTAGAGGATGTTCCGCACCACGGCGGGGTCCAGGCGCTCCACGTCGGCGTAGGAGGCTTCGGCCATGGAGCGCTCTGCGGAGAGGGAGAGCTCCTCGATATACGCCCCGCCGAAGCGGTCCAGGGAGAGGTACCAGGCGATCTTGATGAAGACCTTCACCAGCAGATAGCAGGCGAAAAAGCCGATGCCCAGGGCCAGGACGGCGTAATCATCGCGCCGGGAGACCTGGTCGATATACTGCCGCAGTCCCCAGGGGACGAAGGTGTCCATGGCGGTGATGACCAGGATCAGGGCCATGGAGGCGAGAAACTGCCGCGGGAACCGCCGGACCGCCTCTTTGAAATAGCGCAGGATGAGGTTCATGGCGGGACCTCCTTATAAAATGGTTCGGCCTCACGCCGGAGAGAGCCGCCCCGCCTCCATGACGAACCTCCCGTCGTAGAGCCTGTCCAGGTCCGGGACGGGCTTGTGGCAGACGTGGATGACGCAGGCGTCCTCCCGGAGCAGGAGCTCCTCCACCAGCCGGGCGTTTTCCGGGTCCAGGGCGCTGGTCACCTCGTCCAGGAGGTACACCTCCGCCCGGCCCGCCAGGGCCCGGGCCACGGCCACCCGCTGCCGCTCGCCGCCGGAGAGGCTCTCGACGGTCTCCGGCGTCAGATCCTGCCCCCGGTAGCGTTCCAGGAGGTAGCCCAGGTTCAGCTTCTCGACCACCTCCCGGTACCGCTCCGCCGGGATGTCCCGGCCCAGGAGGATGTTCTCCTCCAGTGTGGCGTAGAAGAGGCAGGGCTCCTGGAACACGGGGCAGACCTTCTTATAATAGGCGTCCGGGGCGATTGCGCTTACCTCCCCGCCGCCCAGGCGGACGGCCCCCTCATAGGGGAGCTCCCCGGTGCGGGCAATGAGGCTCAGGAGGGTGGATTTCCCGCTCCCGCTGGGGCCGGAGATCATGTAGTTCTTCCCCGGCCGGAAGGTGCAGGAGACGTCCTTCAAAATCTCCAGCTCTCCCGCCCGGCAGGAGACGTGTTCCACCCGGATGGGCCCCCCTTCGCAGGGACGGCCCTCCTCCGCCGGGGCGGGGCGGGTGATGTCCTCGTAGCGCTCCACCAGGGGCCGGACCTCGTTGCGGGCGTGCTGGAGGTAGGCCAGGACCTCGATGGGGGAGGCGATGAGGCTCTCCAGCTGCAGGGCGGCGATGAGCCCGCCCACGGTCATATGCCCGCCGTAGATGAGGGCCGCGCCGGCGGTGAAGAGGAGCACCGTCTTGACCACCTGGAGGACCGTGGTGACGCCTCGGACGGTGAGGCTCACCCGGAGGCGCACAGCCTCGCTGGCGGCGGCGTCCCGGTTGGCGCCCTCCAGGAGCTCCACCGCCCGGTCCCGGCAGCGGTAGGTCCGCAAAATGTGGAGGCCCCCCAGGAAGGAGCCCAGGAGGGTGTTGTACCGGGCCGTTTTTTGGGAGAAGTCCTTCCGGGCGCCGCCGCCCTTTTCCCGCAGGGCCCTGGGGAGGTAGACGATGAGGGCGCTGGAGGCCAGGATGATGAGGGCCAGAAGCCAGTGGATGGTCACCAGGGACACAGCGGAGAAGAGGATCAGAAACGTACACTGGACGATGTCCAGCAGGCCGATGAAGAACTGCTCGACGATGCTGGGCAGGTCGTTGTTGAGGAAGGAGGAGAAGGCGGCGGTCTCCTCCCTGCGCCTGCCGCCGGTGCGGGTGTAGGCGGCGAAGGCCTGGGTGCGCATATGGCGCTTCTGCCGGATGCGAAGGCCCTCGTTGAGGCGGTAGGAGGCGAGGTCCAGCACCACCCGGGCGAGGCTCAGGGCGATGAACAGGCCGAACACCCCCGCGCCCCCTCCGGCGGAGGAGATGACGGTGTTCACCAGGTCCCCGGACACCGTGGAGCACACCACGCAGGCCCCGCAGAAGATGAGGTTCACCGCCAGCGCGGCGAGGTAGAGGGCCCGGTTGGGCCCCAGGAGCTTCCAGACTTGCTTCATGGGAAAGCCCTCCTTTCTGAAACTGCCCTGATTATACGGAATTTGGGGGAATCTGTCAATCGGGGAGGAACGGCGCGGTGTTGTGGGCCCTGCAAGTTTTTGCCGGCTCCCAGGGTTTATCACTTTTGTGTTGAGCTCTCCCCGGCCCGCCTCCCCCGGGTCCTGTACGGAATTTCCCAAATCAAACCGCCAAATTATTAAAATTTTATGAATTTATTTTTGCGTTCCCCATTGCTTTTGCGGGAAAACCTGCTATACTAACTATTATCTAGGACTATGTCCGCTTATTACCGGCTTTTCCGGTATGAACTGCTTTTCTCTGGGTACAATGAAAACAGTTACCCGCTCATATATAAAAAAGAGGTGCAATCCTTTGATCAAATATATTGTTGAGGGCGGCCGGCCCTTGTTCGGCGAGATCCACATCAGCGGCGCAAAGAACGCCGCCGTCGCCATCATCCCCGCGGCACTGATGGTCACCGGCCCCTGCCGCATCGAGAACGTCCCCCAGATCAGCGATGTCACCATCCTCCTCGGCGTCCTCCAGGACCTGGGCGCAAGCGTGCGCTACCTCAACCCCCACACCGTGGAGGTGGACTGCACGAAGCTCCGCAACGGCCGCGTGCCCTACGAATCCGCCCGCCAGTGCCGGGCCTCCTACTACATGCTGGGCGCTCTGCTGGGCCGCTTCGGCGCGGCGGACGTGGCCCTGCCCGGCGGCTGCAACTTTGGCGGCACCCGGCCCATCGACCAGCACCTGAAGGGCTTCAAAGCCCTGGGGGCCCAGGTGGACACCCAGGGCGGCTTCGTCATGGCCGAGGCCGCGGGAGGCCGCGTCAAGGGCACCAGCATCTTCCTGGACAAGGTCTCCGTGGGGGCTACCATCAACATCATGATGGCCGCCGCCCTGGCCGAGGGCATGACCGTTATCGAAAACGCCGCAAAAGAGCCCCATGTAGTCGATCTGGCCAATTTCCTCAACTCCATGGGGGCCAACATCATGGGCGCGGGCACCGACGTCATCAAGGTCCGGGGGGTGGACAGCCTCCGGGGCGGGACCTACTCCATCATCCCCGACCAGATCGAGGCCGGGACCTATATGGCCGCCGTGGCCGCCTGCGGCGGCTCGGTGAAGCTCTGCAACATCATCCCCAAGCACATGGACTGCATCACCGCCAAGCTCACCGAGATGGGCGTGGAGGTCCAGGAGGTGGACGACAGCCTTCTCGTCAGCCGCATCGGCCCCCTGGTCCGCACCAACATCAAGACCATGCCCTATCCCGGCTTTCCCACGGACATGCAGCCCCAGGTGGCGGCGGCGCTGTGCCTTGCGAGGGGCACCAGCGTCATTACGGACAACGTCTGGAACAGCCGCTTCCGGTATATCGACGAATTCAAGCGCATGGGGGCCCAGATCCAGGTGGACGGGAACCTTGCCATCATCGAGGGCGTGGAGCGCCTGACCGGGGCCCAGCTGGAGGCCTGTGACCTGCGGGCGGGCGCGGCCATGCTCATTGCGGCCCTCGCCGCCCACGGCATCAGCGAGATCACCAACGTGCAGTATATCGAGCGGGGCTATGAGGACGTCATCGGCAAACTCCGGAGCATCGGCGGGAGCATCCGCGCCGTGGAGGTCCCGGAGGAGGAGCCCTTGGCGGTGAGCTCCGCGGGCTGAAGGGGCCGCAAGCCCCTACATAGCGCGGTAGAACGGCCAACGCACCCGTAGGGGTGGAGAATATCCGCCCCTACAAAATGGAGGGCGTCCCGTTCCCAAGGCGGAAACGGTTTTACATCCCTCGAGGACACAAAATAATTATGACAAAATTCTGGACATTTGCAAGCGGGTCCACAGGGAACGCCTCTCTGCTGGTCTGCGGCGAGGTGGCGGTGCTCATCGACATCGGCATCTCCTGCCGCCGCATCTTACAGCACGCAGAGGACGCGGGGCGCTCCCCGGAGGACCTGACCGCCCTGGTGGTCACCCACGAGCACGAGGACCACGTCTCGGGCCTTCGCACGTATACCAAGCGCTACAGCACCCCCATCTTCTGCTCCCGGGGCACCGGGGCCCATCTGGACTACCGGCTGGAGAGGGTGCTACCTTTGCTGCGCCCTTTGGCCCTGGGGAAGCCCTGCGATTTGGGAGGCGGCGTCACGCTGACCCTCCACCCTACCAGCCACGACAGCTCCCAGAGTACGGCGGTGCGTCTGGACACCCCCGACGGCTCCGTGGCGGTGCTCACGGACACGGGAGTGGTGCCCGAGGAGACGGGGGCGGCGCTTCTGGGGGCGGACATTTTGCTCCTGGAGGCCAACCACGACGTGGAGCGTCTCCGGGCGGGCCCCTACTCCTACGTGCTCAAGCACCGCATCCTGGGCCCGGAGGGCCACCTGAGCAACGCCGCCGCCGCCCGCTACGCGGCGGAGAGTGTCCGCTCGGGCACCCGCACGGTTCTCCTCGCCCACCTCAGCGAGGAGAACAACACCCCCGCCTTGGCCCGGGAGGCCGTGGAGGCCGCCCTGGCGGAGGCCGGGCTCACCGCCCGGGTGGTGGTGGTTCCCCATAACACTGCAAGCGAGGCGTTCACCCTGGAGAAGTCCCCATGCGGCGTATAACGCTCCTCTGTGTGGGGAAGCTCAAGGAGCGCTTCTACATCCAGGCGGCGGAGGAGTACGCCAAGCGCCTGGGGCGCTACTGCAAGCTGGAGGTCCTGGAGCTCCCGGAGCAGCGTCTGGGAGAGGCCCCCTCCCCGGCGGAGGTCCAGCGCGCTTTGGCCCGGGAGGCGGAGGCCCTGCGGGGCAGATTGTCCGGGCGGTATATCGCCCTGTGCGTGGAGGGCGAACAGCGGGAGAGTGAGGCCTTCGCCAAGCTCCTGGAGCCCCCGGAGCCTCTGACGTTCGTCATCGGCGGGTCCTACGGCCTCCATGATTCCGTGAAGGCCGGGGCTTTTTTGCGCCTGAGCATGTCGAAGATGACCTTTCCCCACCATTTGGCCCGGGTGATGGTCCTGGAGCAGGTCTACCGGGGATTCAAAATTCTGGAGGGGAGCCGGTACCATAAATAGACCGGCGCACCACACCCGTAAGGGCGTACAATGTGCGCCCCTACGGCATCCATCATCCCCGTGGCATTTCCCGAAATCCTGCGCCAAAACATAAAAACTCCCTGACACACGCCGTGTCAGGGAGTTTTTGTTTGCTCAAATTCTGCCTGCGCAGAAGCGGTACGCCCGCAGCAGCAGCGGCCCGAAGGGCAGCACGCTCACCACCTCCGAGGGCCGGGGCAGGTCCTGCTCCACGCCGAAGCCGCCGAGGTATCCCTCGCTGACCAGCTCCAGCCCCTCTACGGCGCAGAAGTCGGCAGGGTGGACCAGGGCGGCGTCCTTATCCATCTCCAGGGCCCCGCACTGCTGGAGGGCGTCGGCCACGAACTGGGAGCAGAAGTAGCAGTCCCGGCGGCTGAAGGGGCGGTGGAAATAGGCGGTGAAGACGCCCAGGATGTTGTAGCGGTAGCGTCTCCGGGCGGCGTACATGTCCGTAAGGAGCCGCCGCAGGCGCAGGCAGGTCTCCGGACTGACCCGCAGCCGGTACATCTGGTAGCGGATGCGTCCGGCCCCGGCGCGGTCTACCTCCTCCTTGATGAGCCCGGCGGGGAGCATCAGGAGGCGGTACTTGCGGGCGAAGCTGTAGAAATCCCCCTGGAGCCCGTCCAGACCGATGGATGCGTGGGTATAGGGCGCGTCGGTCATGACGTGGATGAACCGGGAGAAATATGTATTGGATTTGGTGACGAGGATGTAGATATCGCGTGCCACGGGCTCTTCCCCCTTGCTAAAGACTTCCCCTATTATAGCCCAAACCGCCCCTCCTGTAAAGCGGAATCGGGCGGATGGGAAAATTTTATGCGGTCCCGGCAAAAAAAAGGGGCCCAGGGACCGTCTGGGATGGTCCACGCACCGCGAGATGGCTGATTGGAGGCCCGCCGTCACACCGCGTCGAACTCCCACATCTGCTTCATCCGCTCCCCGGCCCAGACGACCTGGTTGCGGCCATGTTTCTTGGCGTCGTAGAGCATGGTATCGGCGATCTTGAGGTAGGAGGCGAAGGAGTCCTCGGCCCGGGGGACCACGGTGACGCCCCCGATGCTCACCGTCACATAGGGGGACACGGAGGGGTTGTGGGGGATGTGGAGGTCCTCCAGCGCCCGGCGGATCTTCTTCATATGGGCGAAGACCTTCTCCGCGCTCCCGCCCAGGATGAGGGAGACGAACTCCTCGCCGCCGTAGCGGGCCAAAAAGTCGGTGCTCCGCTGGAGGCGGGCGGCGGCGGTTTTGGCCACGGCGGCGATGACCTTGTCCCCGGCGGGGTGGCCGAAGGTGTCGTTGTAGATCTTGAAGTTGTCGATGTCGAACATGCAGATGGAGAAGGGCACGTGGAGCCGCACGGCCTCGTTCCACTTCATGACGCTGTAGAGGTCATACCAGCGGCGGTTGGCGATGCCGGTGAGCTGGTCAGTCAGGGACTGGTGCTCCACCTGACGGCGGTAGTTGTAGAGTTTGATGTGGGTGTTGACCCGGGCCTTGACGATGAGGGGTTTAAAGGGCTTGCGGATGTAGTCCACCGCCCCCAGGACCAGGCCGTGCTGTTCGTCCTCCTCGTCGGAGAGGCTGGTGATGAGGATCACCGGCACGCTCTGGGTGATGACCTCCTCCTGGAGTTTTTTGAGCAGGGTAAAGCCGTCCATGCCCGGCATGACCACGTCCAGAAGGATGAGGGAGAAGCTCTCGCGGCTTGCGAGGCGCAGGCCGTCCTCTGCGGTCTGGGCCACGACCACGTCGTAATCGCCCTCCAGGATGGCCTTGAGCCGGGAGGCCTGTACGGTGCTGTCGTCCACGACCAGGATCTTTTCCATAACCACACTCCTTATCTCCCCGGGGCCCCGCCCCGGCGGATCGTTCATTCAAAGGGGGATTATATACCAATTTTCGGTTTTTCGCAATCCTTTTTTTCGGAAACGGTGGAACATTGCCCAACATGACCGCCGCGAAATGGTCTGCGCCCCTACGAATAGTGCCGTCCTCCGGTCCTCCTCACGAAATGCCCCTTGACAAATCCTCCCAAGTAAAAGATAATAGGTAGTATTACCAGACAGAAAGGAGCGGGAGACATGCGCTACACCGTGGAGTACACGCCCCGGGCGGTGGAGGACCTGAAAAAGCTCACCCCCCAGGCGGCAAACCTCGTCTACAGCTGGACGGAGAAGAACCTGGTGGACTGCCAGGACCCCCGGGCCCTGGGCTCGGGACGGAAAAGAGGGGGCCGGTGGCGCTACCGGATCGGGGCCTACCGGCTGGTGTGCGAGATCGAGGAGGCCCGGATCGTCGTCCTCGCCGTCACCAGCGGGGTGGAGGACCCCTCCGGGACCTATGACCGCCGGGGCCGGGCCAAGCGCCGGGTACCCAGCGTGTTCCTCAAGTCCACCGCCCGTCAGCCCGTGAAGGCGGCGGCACTTCTCATCGTGACGGCCCTTTTGACCTTCGCCTTCGTGTCCCGGGGGGCGGAGTGGCTGCTCCTGACCCGGGAGGCGGAGCGGCTGGAGGGCTTCTACCGGGCCCTGGGCGGCGTCCAGGAGACCGGCGTGAAGTACCCTGACAGCCAGAACCAGGACACCTCCGCCCTCCTCGCCTGCCTGGAGGGGAGCCCCTATGTCAAGCAGGTGGACATCCGGCAGAGCGTGGCCGCTGTCCTGCCGGACGTGCCCAATGACGGCCGTGCGGCGGTGACCACGTATTTACCTATGAAGGCCACCCACTACTATTTTGAAGATGTATTCTTTTACGGGACCCTCCAGAGCGTGGTCAAGACCAACAACAGTATGGGCCACCTGGAGGGGGACTACAAGTTCAACTTCCTGGTGGACCAGGTGCTGGTGGGCACCGACCTGGGGGACGTGTACATGATCCGGGAGGGCGCCCTCATCTCCCTCATCAACCCCCAGGATTACCGCTACACCAGCTACATCCTCACGGACGACGGGCAGGACATCGCCGGAACGGAGGAGCACGAGTGCCTGGAGTACGTGGACCTGACGGAGGTGGCCCAGGGGATGGAGGCCGGAGGGCGCTACCTCCTCCGGGGCACCCTGGCCGTGGGCAAGCCCGGCATCGGCGGCGGCAGGATCATAGAGGCCAATGGTCAGGAGATCAAGCAGTCCCCGGTCCTGGAGTTCAAGCCCCTGACAGAGAATGGCCCCTGGTACTGCCCCGTGGCCCCGGGGGAGGAGGCGGACTTCAGCGCCCCCGCCCTGACCGGGCTCACGGAGGAGATGGAGCTCTACGACGAGAACCAGCACGCCGCCCGAATCTACCTCACCAACGGCATGGAGCGCACCACCGCCGCCTGGTCCCTCATGGAGCCCCATCTCATCAATGGCCGCTGGATCACGGAGGAGGACGTTGCGCTCAAGCGCCCTGTCTGCATGGTCTACGGTGCCGGGGACGACAGCGACGCCTTCCATGTGGGCGACACCATCACCATGACGCTCCGGGACCTCCACAACAAGGGGTACTTCGACTCCAACGGGAGCACGGCCTACCGGCAGGGCCTGCTCTATCTGGAGGAGGACCTTGTCCGGCGGCAGGAGATCAGGGACACCAGCGTCACCATCGACGTGGAGGTGGTGGGGGTTTACGGCATCCTGAACGAGCGGCAGTTCGTCCCCGGCTCTGTGGATCTCTACATCCCCTCCACCCTGGTGCCGGAGACCTTCACCTGCCCCGGGGAGCGGACGGTAGCCCACATGATCTCCTACGAGCTCACCGGCCCCGACGTCCAGGAGGCGTTCCTCGCCGAGACCGGGGCGGACATGGCGGCCCTGGGCTTCCAGCCGGTGATGCCGGAGAGCGGCTGGGCCAACTTCAAGGAGGCCGCAGAGCCCATGAAGCAGTCGTCGCTGTATAACGCGCTGGTGTTCGCCCTGGTTCTGGCGGCGGGCCTCGCCATCGTGACGGTGGTATACTTCTACATGCGCCGGAAGGAGCTCCCCATCGCCCGCGCCATGGGCGTCCCCGCAAAAACCTGCGTGCGGCAGGTCGTGACGCCGGTCCTGCTCCTCGCGGGCGTGCCGGGAATCGCGCTGGGGGCCCTCCTGGGCTGGTGGTGGACGGCCCGGAACGCCGGGGAGACCCTCTCCGCCCTCGCCGAGTTCGGCACCATCGACCCCGCCGCCCTGCCCAGAACGTACCTCGCGGCAATGGCGGGCCTCGCCCTTGCCCTCCTCGCGGGGATGTGCCTTTTGAGCGCGGTGCTGACCGCCCGGCGTCCGGTCTTGGAGCTGCTCCAGGGCGCGGCGAGAGCCGCCGTAAAGGAGGTGGCCGCAGGGACGGCGGAGCCGTCTCCCTTCGCGGTCCCCCAGCCGGAAGCGGCGGCAGTCCACGTCCGCCCTGCGGCGGTGCGGAGGGAAAAACCGGGCCTCCGGGCGGGGCTGACGTTCCGTTTCGTCTGGCGGCAGGCGGCGCGGGCGCGGCTCAAGACGGCGCTGACCATCCTCCTTGCGGCGGGGGTCACCATCGGCCTTGCGGCCATCCAATTGGCCATCGCCGGAAGCCAGGACCGCGTCGATTGGCTCTACGAGCACACCCCCGTGGAGGCGGAGCTGGTCCGCACCGGCACTTACCGGGGCGCGTCCATCCGCCGGAGCACCGCGGAGGCCCTGAAGGACTCCGGGTATATCTCGGACTTCTACCTGGAGGCAAGCCCCATCTCCGGGAGCGGCTGTGCCCCCTACAGCGGGGACTGGAACACCGGAGGCGTCCACCTGGGGCGTGGGGAGAGCAGTCGGATTCCGTTTCTTGCCATTGAGGACGAGCGGGCCTTTCTCTCCGGCGCGGGGAGCGGGGCCGGGGTGGCTGTCACCTACCACGAGGGCTGGAACGGCGCGCTCTTTGCCCAGGAGTGGACCGGGGACTATGATCCGGCGGACAGCGATACCCTCTTCCCCGTGGTGGTGCCCAAGAATGTCTATGACCTCTACGAGCTGGGGCCCGGGGACAAGCTCCTGGTCTACTCCTACACCGTGCGGCCCTTCGCGGTAGCAGGGTATTACGAGGGCGCGGTAAACAGCGATCACCCCGCCCCACTCCTCCTTCCCATGACCGCCGGTCAGACCCTCTGCGGCGGGAAACTCTCCTACACCAAGGCCCATGTGACCCTGGACCCGTCCCTGAACCGTCAGCTGGACCAGTTCGAGGCGGTGGTGACGGAAATCGCGGGCCGTCAGGACACGGCGACCCTCCGGGTGGTGATCTGGGACGAGGAGCTCCGGCAGGCGGTGGCCCCTCTGGAGGGGAGCATCCAGCTCATGCGGGCGCTGTATCCGGTGACGCTGGTGCTGAGCCTCCTCTGTGCGGCGGGGGTTGCGGCGCTGTTCATCATGACCAGCGCCAAGGAGGCGGCAATCCTCCGGGTGCAGGGCACGACGAAGCTTCGCACCCAGGTGATCCTGGGCCTCCAGCAGGCGCTGGCCTGCTCTGTGGGCTTGGCCGCAGGGCTGACGGGCGTCTTACTCTACGTGGGCAGCGCCCGGCCAACCATGCTGGGCGGCGTCGCGGCCAGCTCCGGCCTCTGCGCCCTGGGGTACCTCGCCGCCGCCGTGATCGGCTCCGTCTCCAGTGCCTCCGTGGTCACGGGGCGGCATCCTTTGGAGATGTTACAGGTGAAGGAATAAAAGGAAGGCTGACGGGCCCCACGGGCCCGTCAGCCTTTTGAATTTACAAAGGAGTGTTGGGCTTCGCCCAAACCCACCAGGGCTTCGCCCTGGACCCACGGCCTTTGAAAAGGCCGGCGAAACTTTTATGTCGCGCTACGCGCCAAAACCTGGAAGTGCGCCTTACATCAACGGCTCCAGATTCAGCACCGGGTGATTCTTCTCGGTGAGGAAATTGAGGAGCTCCTCGGCGTCGCTGGTGACGGTCTCATCAGCCACCATGTCGCAGAAGTTGTCGATGCCCAGCGTCTCCTTGGCGGTGGCGTTGAGGCGGGCGGAGACATCGTCCTTGAGCTCCTTGGGCATCCAGACGATGCGGGCCACGCCGCCCTCGGCGCTTGCGAACTTCTTGGATGCGATGAAGTGGCGTCCATGGCCCATGAAGCCCGGGGTCTGCACGCCGCCGCCGGTCATGGAGGCAAGCTCGCCGAAGGTCATGCCCGTGGGGGTCATTCCGGCGAACTCGCGGTTGACGATCACGAGGCCGTTGCTCATGGGCTCGATGCCGCAGATGCACTCGAAGCAGCCGCAGCTGGTCATGGGGTCCTGCATGATGGAGTAGAGGCTCACATGCTCCACCGCGCCCTGGGTGGCGGCGTGGACCATGCGGTCAACGTCGGGGTAGTAGCCCATGACGGCGTCGGTGCACCCCTCCTTGCTGATGGGCTGGGAGGGACCGGCGTCGTTGAGCTCCTTGGTGGCCTTGGCGTCCAGCCAGCTGACCGCGCCGCAGAGGCCCAGCCGCTCCGGCGTGACCACACAGCAGTGGCTGGGGGCGAAGGATTGGCACAGGGTGCAGGTGTAGAACCGGTCCACGCTCTCGTCGGTCATGGAGCTCAGGCGGTCGTCCCGGGCGTTGTAAGCGGGCATGGCCTCCTCCTTGAGGATGCGGGCGGCCTTCTCCGGGTCGGTGACCAGGGTCACCTGGCACTTGTCCACCACCGCGTCGAACTCGTCCATGATCATGTTATAGAGCACCTCGCCGAAGTGCTTCATGCGCAGGCCCTTGTCGTAGGCGTCGTGGGAGATGCGGATGCGGAACTGGTTGCGCTGTCCAGTGTGCATGACGCCCTCCATGTAGTTGAACCAGGCGTGGATCTTGCGCTCGATGACGGACTCGAAGTCCTTCTGCATCTTGGGCCCGGCGACCTCGATGTAGGTGGCGAGGGCGTATTCGACTTCGCCGCTGTCGATGTCCGGGCCGTCGATGACGATCTTGTGGTCCTCCACGGCGTCCATGTCCCGCATGGTGACCAGCTCGCAGGTGGTGTTCTTGTTGGACCAGAACTCCACCTTCATGTCGGCCTTGCGGATGATCTCACCCTCGAAAGCGGCGGCGAAGGCCACGGGGATGGGGAGCTCCTTGACCTTGATGCGGATATTGCGCAGGGCGAGGGAGCGCTTCACGGTCTCCGCGTGGTCCAGGACGGCCTCCAGGGCACCGGGGACCTGGAGATCGCCGATGTCCTGGTCCACGACCACGGGGAAGCCCAGGGCGATGGCCCCCGCTCCGGCGGAGACCGTCACGGCGTCCAGCGGGCCGAAGGTGTTGACGAAGGCGGGGACCCGCTCCTTGGTGTAGGCCAGCAGACCTGCCAGATCGCCGGGCTGGACGTTGCCGAAGATGAGGGCGGCGCGGATGGCCACGGTGACTACATGGATGACGCTGGTGACGTCGTGGCCCAGGGGCACCACCCGGAGCTCCAGACCCATCTTCACGCCCTGCTCCAGGGCCTGCTCGATGCAGCCGCCGATCATGAAGGTGAGGATGCCCTTGGACTGGTAGTCCTTGACCACTTTCGCCACGGCGGCGGGGTCATCCGCCTTGCCCAGGACCACGGCCACGCCGGGGATGTCGCCCGTGACCAGGGGCACGCCCAGGGAGCGGATGATGGGGTCGGGGACGAAGCCGATGCCGGAGTCGGCCTCGTAGGGGTTGGCATTGTCCACGTACTTGAGGCCCTCGATGATCTCCGCGCCCACGGCGGTGGCGAGGCCGGCGTTGAGGGCCGCGCCGATGTCATCGGCGTTGGTGATGAGGCTCTTGAGGACGCCCACGCAGGCGGGCAGGTCGCCCAGGGTCTTGACCTTCACGCCTGTGGCGGCGTAGATGGCGGGGAAGAAGTAGGCGGTGTCGGGGAAGGCGGCAGGGGTTTCGGCCCCGTGCTTGGCGATGGCGTCGTTTACCGCGCCCTCTGTCAGTCCAGCGACGGCGTTGGAACCGGCATAGATCAGATCAGTCAATGCGCTCATAGAAATACAGCCTCCTGTTGATTGGGATTCATTTATTATACCAAAATTTTCCCCGGCTGTACAGGGGGCATTGGATATTTTTTTAGACCCGGCGGCGTTCAAAGACGCCTGCGGGGGGCGGCGGTCAGGACGTACAGCAGAAACCAGGCGGCGGCGTGGACCGTCAGGATTCCGGCGTCTTTTGCCGCCGTGCCCATGTTCCCAGCAGACAGAGCCATAATGCCGTCAAAGGCGGGCTGGGATGGAACGATGTTGCAGACCACCGCCAGCGGCCCGCTGACCCCAATCAGAGCGCATAAAATGGGCACCGCGATAAATACCAGCATGATGATCTTGATATAGACCACACCGATCATCAGGCCCTCGGAGAGCTTGCCGGTAAACAGCCCGATCAGCGCCGCCACAAAGGACGACAGAAGAATCAGGGCCAGCATTAGTCCCCAATGGTTCCAGGACAGTTGAAAGCAAATACACGCCGTTATGATAGACGAAAGACTTCCAAAGAGAAATCCCACTACAACTTTCTGTAAAATGTACTGGCAGGGCGTCATGGGCAGTATCTCGTTGACAAACGTCACGCCGTCCTCTTTTTCGGAAATGATGTTCATGGCGTTGAACGTACAGCCCATAAACATAGCCACGATCAGCACGGCGGGGATGAAAATGTCTTGAAAGTTTTCCAAAATATCAGGCCGATCCAACACCTGGACTTCTGTTTGTTCAGCGTTTTCTTGCCGCTCATAGAGGGTGGGCAGGGTAGCCGCCGCCTGCCGGAAAATCTCCAGCTCGTCCCCGCTGATTGCGGTTTTGAGGCTGTCTCCGTCTGCTTTTACGCCAATCACATTGGTAGACGGTTCGTTGATGGCGGCGGTCAGCTCCTCCTGGGTCCTGTAGGCCGTCACCGGGCCATACCGCTCCAGCCATGTAATTGTCTGCGGGGACAGATCATTTTCCAGTACGCCGAAGTGCAGTTCTCCCAGGCTGGACATATCAATGGAGCCCATGAAATTCAGCGCCACGGCGACCAGGATGGGCAGCAGGAATGTCATCAGGCAGAATTTATCCCGCAGGACACTTTTTAGCTGATATTTCAAGCCTTTCACCCCTCACCCCTCCTTTCCGATTTCCCGATGGAACGCAAGCCGCACCACCAGGAACAGCAGCGCAATCACACCGGCAGCGCCGGCATAATAGGCAGGGGAAATGTCTGTTCCGAAATAGGCATTTTTCAGGCCCATATAGACGTGATAGAACGGATGATAGCCGATCCAGTCAAATTTGATGGAGGTGTTGGCCGACAGGAACACCGGGGTAGCAGCGAAAATGGCGATCACCAGGTAGGCCAGCGTAAACTGACGGAAATCTTTCAGCAGCAGGGCGCAGAGCAGTCCCACCAAGGCCATCATCAGGGAAAGAATGGCCGTCTGGAGCAGGACCGCAGGCAGCACCGCCGCTCCATCGTTCAACCCTACGTTCAGCAGGGTGAGCAGCACCGCAAAGGCCAGATCAGAGAGCAGGAACACCGCCAGCTTGGACAGGAGAAACAAATCTTTTCGCACCGGGAGAATGGCGTGGACACGAATGACCCCCATGCCCTTTTCCTTGAACAGTACGGCGGCGATGCCCAAAAATCCCACCGCGGCCAGCTCAAAAAACAGCAGTTCGCAGGTGATCTCTTTTCTTGCCTTTAGCTCCGGCGTGTTGGTACCAAGCACCTCCGGGGCAGGGCTGGCCGAGGGTTCCAGCAGGGACAGGGCATAGTCGGCCCGGTGGCGGTCAACGTGTTCCGCTCCCTTATAGAGTACCACCCGCACCTCCCCGGCGCTGGCGTCCAAACCCACGCCGTTGGCGTCGGAGAGCAGGACGGCGTCCATAGCCTCCATAGAGGAA
>Ga0137309_100003_pt1 | contig 149159 bp, 195 predicted proteins | sample NAcewiD2O_June_FD_97179 | JGI IMG/M metagenome (GOLD analysis project Ga0137309, IMG submission 97179) | Mouse cecal microbial communities from Vienna, Austria - N-Acetylneuraminic amended D2O_June | ecosystem: Host-associated > Mammals > Digestive system > Large intestine > Cecum | place... | reverse complement strand
CAAACACAACCTCCCGAAACAGAAACAGCTTCAAGCAACTGACCTGAAGCTGAAGTAGAGTAGGTAAGTGGCTCGTAGCTATATAGCTTCAGGAAGTGCAAATTTCAAAAATTTTACCTTTTTGAAGTAGGAATTGTTTCAAAAAACTGGCTTTTTTCGAAAAACAGCAAGTATGGAACCACTCAAGTAGCAATAGCTTCAGGAATAGGAGGCGAAAACGCGGAAACTCATTCATTGGCTGCTTCGTCTCCTGCTTTCTCGTCTCCTGGTTCGGCTCCTGCTTCGTTTGCCAACTTGCTTTTTTCGAAGGGCTCCTCTCCAAAGAGGGCCACCATTTGATAGCTGTATCAAGTCCCACACCCGGCCATCTGGGATACAGCGGGTAGTTCATATTCCATTTTACGAGGGTCGTATGGCTGCAAAGTATAGCCCTCAGAGCCTCTCCGGAATCCCGGGGAGTTTTTTCTCTTGCCCATATAGCACTGACGCAAAGAACCCCCTCCTGTTTGGAGAGGGTTCTTTTTGTCAGAATGCTTCCCAGGCCCGCAGGACGTTTTCCATCAGCATGGCGCGGGTCATGGGGCCAATACCGCCTGGCACCGGGGTGATGTAGGATGCCTTTGGCTCCACGGACTTGAAGTCCACATCGCCGCAGAGTTTTCCATCTGCCCCACGGTTCATGGCCACGTCCACGACCACGGCGCTTTCTTTGACCATGTCCGCTGTGATGAGTCCGGCCTTTCCAACCGCAGAGACCAGGATGTCGGCGTTCCGCGTAAAGGCCTCCAGGTTCTCTGTCTTGGAGTGGCAGAGGCTCACGGTCCCATCTGCCGCGGTCAAAAGCTGCGCCATCGGCTTTCCCACGATGTTGCTCCGGCCAAGAACCACGCAGTTCTTCCCTGCAACGGGGATGCCATACTCCAAGAGCAGCCGCATGACGCCCTTTGGCGTGCAGGGCACGAACTCTGGGGTTCCGATGGCCACTTTCCCCACATTTAGCGGGTGAAAGCAGTCCACATCCTTCGTAGGCACAATCTCTTCCAGCATGGCCCACTCGTCCAGCCCTTTCGGCAGAGGGAGCTGGACAAGGATGCCGTCCACCCCAGGGTTGTCGTTAAGCCGGTTGATGGTATCCAGCAGGGTCCCACGCCCTGTGTCCGCTGGCAAGCGGATGGTCTCCTGCGAGAATCCGCATTCCTGGCAATCCCGCTCCTTTCCACGCACATATACCTGGCTGGCGGGGTTCTCGCCGACCAGGATGACGGACAGGTGCGGCCGGCGGGCGTAATCCGCCTCCAGCAGCATGTCGACCTTCTTGCGAATCTCCTGTTTGATTTCGCCAGCAACTTTGGCGCCATCGAGGATAACAGCCATATCTTTTCCTCCTGTATCATTTTTCCAAAATTGGTGTGTGTCTGCATCTTATGCAGGCTGTCGGAAAGGGATTCTTGGCCTGATGGATTGGGCATCAAATGATTTTCCATGGCTTCGCATATAATAAACCCAGAAACCCAAAGCCAAAAAGAAAGGATTGATGTTTGTGGGTCGAGCAGGAGCCGGGTCTGGCGGAGGCAGAAGCTTTTCCAGTTCCGGCGGTCATAGTTCCTCCAGGTCTTCTGGGGGACATCGCGTGAGTTCGAGTTCCAGTTCCCGGAGAGCGGGTTCCGGCAGTTCCAGCCGCAGTTCCGGATATTCCTCCAGGTCCTATTCGCCGAGGTCTTCGCCTCCCCCGTATATCCCCTATGGCGGGGTTCCTGTGCGGAGGAGATACCAGTCAGGGCCTGGCTGTCTGGGAAGCATGCTGCTAAACATCTTTATCTACCTTCTCGCCGCCTTCATTGCCGTGACCCTGGTTACAACCATTGTAGGCTCCGGCGGCGACGTGCCGTCGAGCAGCTACAATCGGGAGCCTATCCACACCGGCGCCGGTTACGACAACAACTGCATTATAGACGAACTGGGCTGGTTTGACAATATCGGGCAAACCTCCAGGCGGTTGAAAGCCTTCTACGACGAAACCGGCGTCCAGCCGTTTATCTACCTGAAAGGCTACGATAGTTCCCTCTCTACAGACTCCCAGAAGACGGAGTTCGCCGAAGACTGGTACGAGGAAAACATTGACGATGAGGGAACCTTCCTCTTTGTCTACTTCGCGGAGCCCAATCAGGATGAGGATGTCGGCTTCATGGCCTACGTCAACGGCAAACAGGTATCCTCCGTGATGGATGCCGAGGCAGTTGAAATCTTCTGGGCCTATGTGGACAACAACTGGTATTCCGACAAGTCCACCGATGATATGTTCGTTGACATCTTCAACTCTACGGCGGACAGAATCATGACCAAGTCCACTACTGGCAATGATGTGGCCAAAACCGGGCTACTGGTCGCCTTGGTGGTTGTCGGGGCCATCGGCATCCTGGTCATTATGAAAACCCGCCGCAGGCACGAGGCGGAGCGCAACGCGGAGACAGAGCGCATTTTGAACGCCGACATCCACAATTCCGCCGGTTCCGGCGATGATGTGTTAGATAAATGGTCTTAACACACCAATCCCCCAAATAAAAAAATTTTGAAAAGGAGTATGAAAATGGGAATTCTTCAGCGTTTTAGCGATATTATGAGGTCCAACGTCAATGCGGTGTTGGACAAGTGCGAGGACCCGGCCAAGATGGTCGACCAGACCCTTCTGGACCTGCGCCGGGACCTGGCTGAGGTCAAGAAAGAGACGGCGTCCGTCATGGCGACGGAAAAGAACGCCAAACGGCTGGTAGACGACTGCCAGGCCAGTATCAAGAAGTACGAGACCGCGGCCCGGCACGCCCTGAGCGCGAGCAGCGAGGCCGATGCCAGAACGCTGCTGGCGAAGAAGCAGGAACTGGAGAGCCAGCTGCCCGGCCTCCAGACCAACTATGATGCCGCCAGCGCAAACGCCTCCAAGCTGCGTGAGATGCACGACAAGCTGGTGCGGGATATCGAGAGCCTGGAAGGCCGGAAGGCCGCTGTCAAGGCCAAGGTTGCCACGGCGAAAGCCCAGCAGCGCGTCAACAAGGCCGTGGCTGGGATGAGCAGCGCCGCCAGCGTGTCCGCTTTCGAGCGGATGGAGGCCAAGGCCAACCAGATGTTGGATGCCGCCGAGGCTGAGGCTGAATTGAACAAAAAGACTGATACGGCAGATGACCTGGCTCAGAAATACGCCGCCGGCGGGGCCTCCGTGGACGACGAACTGGCCCGGATGAAGCAGGAAATGGGCCTGGACTGATGGCAGAAGGTGCCTTCATCCCCTCGCCTATTTCCTTCATCCGCAGCTAGAACATCCGACCTGAGCCGAAAAGGCCGGTTCGGCGAGCAGAGGAGCCTCCTTGGCGGAGTGGCAAGTTCTCCTGCTACACCAACCAGGAAATGTTCTCTAACCTAAAGCCACTTCCGAGGGCTTCGGGCGGAAAGCAGAAAATCTGGCTGGGCTGACTGTTTCGCAGTTCCTAAAATTTCTCAAAAAAGCGAAGAGGCCTGGGTTAACTACCCGGGCCTCTTTTGCTATTTATTTATGCTTTGGCGGCAACGGCTTGATAGAGTTGCTGGAATACCTCCAGCAACTCATCATCGTCCGCTTCCTTGCCGGTGAATCTCTCCGCCAGATTCTCCTTCATTTCCACTACCTGCTCTGCGGAAACCGCCCGTGCGCACGCCGCGTTGGTGACGAGTTGTTCCCCGTTTTCGTAGCGAACCAGCAGTCCCATCAGGGTCTGAGGAATGCGTACGCCACTTTCCTCCAGCATGCAAAAGGCCGCATAGTCGGCCCCATCGCAATGGTCGGAGTACAGGCAGGTTTCACACATCAGCTCCGCCGGAAACTCGTATGCTGTGACTACGATTTCGTTGACCTTAGCTTTCATCGGAACATCCTCCTAAACTTTGTTGGTGTTTTGTATGCGGAATCTGAAAAACCCATTCTTTCTGCGCTCATATCGAATAAAAGCACAAGAGCCCGCATATAATATAATTAGAACAAGCAAGCCAAGAGTTTGCCCGTTCCTGCGGTGACTACTGGGAGATGTCTGTGGACAGACAAACACCTCGCCCGAAGGTCCTCTTTCGAGAGGGCCTTCTTTTTTTGTGCGCCAGACGCCCCTCCCTTGCAATATCGGGCCTCTTGCACCCCATCGCGGGCTGCCGTCACATTCTTCTTTTGCCAACTACATCCCTCCTGCCAAAATAGAAACCGCCCCTTCCGCATACTACAGAGCAAACGCTTTGAACAGTTGAGCAGAAAGGGGCTTGATAAGCATGGGTGATGTAAGGGTAGGAGCAGCGGGTGCAAACAGTAAGAAGGCACAGGCTGAGCAGGGTCAGCAAAACTCCGGCTACTCTGTAGCCTATCGGTCAATCAAGGAGGAAATAGAGACCACCTGGCCAGCGTGGAAGGTGGCTCTGTACAATGCGAGTGTTGCGACCTCGAAACATGCGAAGAAGCTGAAGGTCAAGGAGGGGTAAAATGGACAAGAGGTTTCAGCGTCTGCTACATCTCTCATATGACCCGGTGTCAAAATTCGACCTCCGGGTCCCTGAGAACCGCCTTAGCGAGGAAGACAGCGAGACAAAGCGCATTTGCCTTGCTCCATCCATCGAGGATGCCATCAACGCCAAACCAGGCGGCGCAGCCGTGGTGAGAATCGCGCAAGAACGAAACATCCCTTTGCTGTTGTATGTATATGAGGCGATTATTCCCCGAGAGTCCTTGATTCTCCCGATAAACGTATGCAGACAGCGCGGCGTCAGAGATGCGATTCACAATCAGGAATACTGGGCAACCGAGATTCCTAAATTTCAGGAAAGCGTCTTTGTCCTGGACGGTGTAGAGTTTGCTCAGCACCCGTACTTCCATGAAACCCGCATCAAAAGTGCTAGGGTCCACAAGTGCGAGGAGCGGCCTCCATTCTGCGCCCAAACCTGGGCTGCGGCAATCAATAAGGCTCTTTCCAGCAGTCATCCGACGGACCTCCTTCTAATGCAGTTGCCCGGATTAGAGGAGCGGTTGGGAGGAAGAGAGTTGGATGCGGCCACCCTTCAGGAAAGCTTACCTACCATCTCACGAAAAATCAAGGCCTCTTCCAAGTTTCAGCTTGGAAGAGGCCTTGATTTATTCGCCTTTGTCCTGCGGCGTCAGCAGCATCCCTACTGCCGGCAGCGTTTTCGCCCGATATCTTGATACCTTATCTATATGTGTTTCTTCCAGGGGCATGACCCGCTCAACCTTGTGGGTTTTCCTTGGACTCATCACACCCACGCCCTGGGCGGACCGGGTGGCCTTCGGTAACAGCGCCTCCGTATTGAAAACAATGCATCGACCCTCGGTTGTAATTACGGCCAAATCCCTGTCTTCCGTAATCAGCATCACGGTCGCCAGCGGTGATTTGTCGGAGTAGGCTCCTGTCAGTTTTCGCCGTCTTGATTGAGTCTGGTAGGCAGACAGTTCCACCCTGGCCACCTTACCGTTTTCGAAGAAGAACAAGAGGTTCCCAGAATAATCCCCGGGCAGACAGGCCCAGACGACCTTTTCATCCGGGGTCATCCCCAGCTTCGAGGGAAGATAATCGCCCAGGGCGCTGGCCTTGGTGTCGTCAAACTCGCTCAGCCGGGGCTTATAGCATTGCTGCTTATCCGTAAAGACCAGAAGCTCATCCCGGTTATTTGCCTCCCATTGCTGGGACAGCCCGTCACCCTCCTTGTATTTCTGCTCACTTGCCATGCGCAGAGACAAGGGGGTAATTTTCTTTAAGTAACCCTCCCTGGAGAGGAACACATTCACGGGATAATCGGGCACATCTTCCCCTTCTCCCCCGTCCACTTCAACAGGCTGGTTCCGGAGGATGCTGGTGCGGCGTTCCATACCGTATTTCTTCTTTACTTCCTCCAGCTCCTTGATGATGACTCGCTGAATCTTCTTGGGAGATTTGGCGGTGGCCTCCAGACTGGCAATCTCCTTTTCCAGGGCTGTAGTTTCTTTGGTGCGTTTGAGGATGTACTCCTTATTGATGTTCCGCAGCCGGATATCCGCCACATACTCCGCCTGAATCTGGTCCAAACCAAAGCCCTCCATCAGATTGGGGACTACCTTGGCATCCTCCTCTGTCTCCCGGATAATCTTGATGGCTTTGTCAATATCCAGCAGGATGCGGCCCAGGCCCTGGAGGAGGTGCAGCTTTTCAGACCTTTTCTGGATTGAGAACTGGATGCGCCGCCGAACGCACTCGGTCCGCCAGTTAATCCACTCACCCAGAATAACCCGGACCCCCAACACCTTCGGCATCCCATTGATGAGTACGTTGAAGTTGCAGGGTTGGCTGTCCATCAGCGTTGTCAGCTTAAAGAGCCGGTTCATGACCTTCTCCGGGTCCGCGCCCCGCTTCAAGTCTATGGCCAGCTTGAGGCCGTTCAAATCCGTTTCATCCCGGATATCGGAAATTTCCCGCACCTTGCCGGTCTTGGCCAGTTCCGCAACCTTCTCGACAACTGCCTCAATGGTCGTGGAGTATGGGATTTCATATACCTCTATGATGTTTTCCTTCTTGAGGTAGCGCCATTTCGCCCGGACCTTGAAGGAACCGCGGCCCGTCTTATAGATTTCCGCCATGGCGGCAGCGTCATAGAGGATTTCTCCACCGGTGGGCAAATCGGGGGCCGGGAGTGTTGCCATAATGTCGTGGTTCCCGTTTTGCAGCAAAGCAATTGTGGTGTCACACACCTCCGCCAGGTTGAAGCCGCAGAAGTTGGACGCCATGCCAACGGCAATCCCCTGGTTCGCGGACACCAGGATATTGGGAAATGTAGTGGGCAGCAAAGAGGGCTCCTTCATGGTGCTGTCGTAGTTGTCCACGAAGTCGACTGCTTCCTGGTCGATGTCTCGAAAGAACTCCTGGGTGATGGGGTCCAGCTTCGCCTCCGTGTACCGGGGCGCCGCCCAGGCCATGTCCCGGGAGTACGCTTTACCGAAGTTTCCCTTGGAATCCACCAGGGGGTGCAACAGTGCCCCGTACCCTCTGGATAGGCGGACCATGGTATCGTAGATGGCGGCATCTCCATGGGGATTCAGCCGCATAGTCTGGCCGACGATGTTGGCGGACTTAGTGCGGCCGCCGGTCAGGAGGCCCATCTTATACATCGTATATAGGAGTTTCCGGTGGGATGGTTTGAGGCCGTCGATTTCCGGGATGGCCCGGGAGACGATGACGCTCATGGCGTAGGGCATATAGTTGACTTCCAGCATGTCCGTGATGGGCTGCTCCATGACCTCCGCCCGGAGCCCCCTTACGCCGGAAGCATCGACTTTTGGTTTGCTGTCAGGGGTTTTCTTCTTTTTGGGCAATTCAAACCCTCCTTTCAGGAAATGTCAGCCAAATCAAGGTACAGGTGCCCATCATTGGCGATATGGTCTTTTCGGCCCTGGAGGTTATCCCCCAGCAGCAGGTCGAATACCTGAGCGGTCTTTTCGGCATCTTCCGGCATCGCCTTGATGAGCCGCCGGGTTTCTGGGCTCATGGTGGTCAGCCACATCATGTCCGGGTCGTTTTCGCCCAGGCCCTTTGACCTGTTGATTTCGCACTTCTTTTTGCGAAGACCGGACATTATGTCCGCTTTTTCTTTCTCGGAGTAGGCAAACCAGGTCTCTTTCCCGCAGACAATTTCGTAGAGGGGAGATTCCGCGATATACACATACCCCTTTTCAATGAGTGTGGGGCACAGGCGATAGAGCATGGTAAGAATCAGTGTCCGGATTTGGAACCCATCCACATCAGCGTCCGTGCAGATGATGACCTTACTCCAGCGGAGATTCGCCAAATCAAAGGTGGCCAAGTCCTTGGCCCGCTTGTCCTGCACCTCGATTCCGCAGCCCAGGACCCGGATAAGGTCCGTAATAATTTCGGATTTAAAAATCCGGCCATAGTCCGCTTTCAGACAATTGAGGATTTTTCCTCGGACCGGCATGATTCCCTGGAAGTCCGAGTCCCGGCTCAGCTTTACGCTGCCAAGGGCGCTGTCCCCCTCCACGATGTACAATTCCCGGCGGGAGGCGTCCTTCGTCCGGCAGTCTACAAACTTCTGAACCCGGTTTGACAGGTCCATATTGCCGGTCAGCTTCTTCTTGATATTGAGACGGGCCTTCTCGGCGTTCTCTCGGCTGCGCTTGTTGATGAGGACCTGTTCTCCGATTTTCTGGGCGTCGATGGGATTCTCAATAAAGTAGATTTCCATCTGGGAGCGCAGGAATTCTGTCATGGCCTCCTGGATGAAGCGGTTGTTGATAGCCTTCTTCGTCTGGTTCTCGTAGGAGGTTTCACTGGAAAAGTCATTGGAGACCAGTACCAGGCAGTCCTGAACATCCTGGAAAGAAATCTTGCTTTCGCCCTTATTATACTTCCCCTGCTGTTTCAGGTAGCTGTCAATTGCGGAGACGAATGCGGAACGGACGGCCTTGTCCGGGGACCCGCCGTGTTCCAGTCAGGAAGAGTTGTGGTAGTGCTCAATGACCTGAACCCGGTTGCTGAAGCAGAACGACACCGACAGCTTGGCCTTGTACTCGTCCTTGTCAGCCCGGTCCTTACCCTTTCTCTCTGTCTGCCAGAATACAGGCAGGGTCAGCGTATCCTCCCCTGCCAATTCGGCAACGTAGTCCTGGATTCCGTGCTCATAAAGAAACTCCTCTGTCTCAAACTGTCCAGCCTCCACCTCGTTTTGGAAGCGGAACAGGATACCATCGTTGACAACCGCCTGCCGCTTCATGATGTCCCGGAAGTACTCGGCGGGGACCGCAATATCAGTGAAGACCTCCAAGTCTGGCTTCCAACGAATCGTTGTACCGGTCTTCTTACCCTTTACGGTTTCCTTCATCATCTCCCCAACGATTTCTCCTTTTTCAAAATGGAGAGAGTATTTGAATCCATCCCGCCAAACAGCCACATCCATGTACTCGCTGGAATACTGGGTGGCGCAGGAACCGAGGCCATTGAGACCAAGGGCGTAATCGTAGCCGCTGCCGTCCCGGCCATACTTGCCGCCGGCGTATAATTCGCAAAAGACCAGCTCCCAGTTGTAGCGCTGCTCTTTTTCGTTCCAATCCACCGGACAGCCACGGCCCTGGTCCTCAACCTGGAAGGAACCGTCGGCAAATCGGGTTACCTGAACCTGCGTACCGTAACCAGCCCGGGCTTCGTCAATGGCATTGGACATGATTTCAAAGACGGCATGCTCACAGCCCTCTAAGCCATCGGAACCAAAAATGACGCTGGGGCGCTTGCGGACGCGGTCAGCACCTTTCAGGGCGGAAATCGCTTCATTGCCGTAATCGTGGTTCTTTGCCATCTGTGTATCACGTATAATGAAAACCATCTCGAAAGGGGTGGTTTTCATTATTTCTCCTTTCTTTGAAGATGTTATATGGCAGGAGCATCTACCTGCAATATAATCAGAACAAGCACTGCGGATTTGTACATGTTTATCTACAGCCAGACTGTTCGGAGGTGACTCAAACCACAGTGGCTTGTCTGAAATGGTGATTTTTGCTCACGAAAATTTTTATCAATTTCCTCTTGACTTTTTATAGTTCGTCACCTCTCTGTTGATTGCTTTTCATTGACACTCCCCACGCCCAAAGGCGGGGAATTCCTGGTTCACTCATTACAGCCTGCACCAGCGAGGTCTTACGCAATGTCCCCAGGCGTATGGGTTCGGGCATGTCCTGCCCTACCAATATAGGAAGTCAGGCTGCCGGCTGCGTCAGCAACCGCAGGCCCTCCTTTAGAATGTTCTGCGCGGCGTTGACATCCCGGTCATGATGGGCTCCGCAACATGGGCATACCCACTCCCTAACCGAGAGGTCTTTTACCTCTGGGTTCTTGAAGCCGCAAGTCCCGCAAAGTTGGCTGCTTGGGAAGAATGTCCCCACCTCAACCAGGGCCTTATGCTGCCACTCAGCCTTGTATTTGAGCTGGCGACAGAGCTCTCTCCAAGAGCAGTCAGCTATTGCCTTGGCAAGATGATGATTCTTCATCATGCCGGAGACGTTGAGGCTCTCCACACATATGACATCGTAATTGCGCACTAGCTGAGTGGTCAGCTTATGGAGGTAGTCCTGCCGCTGGTTAGCGACCTTCTCGTGCTGCCGGGCCAGGCGGATTCTGGCCTTGTTGCGGTTGCTGCTGCCCTTTGATTTTCGGGACAGCTGACGCTGCAACTTGGACAGTTTCTTTTCAGCCTTCCCCAGCCACTTGGGATTCTCGAACTTTTGCCCGTCCGAGGCGATGACCAGGTCCTTGATTCCCACATCCAACCCGACAACGGCACCCGTGCTGGGTAGCTGCGGAATCTCCACATCTGTGCAGCAAAGGCTCACAAAGAACTTGTCGCTGCCGGTCAAGCTGACCGTGGCCCGCAATATGCGGCCGCGCACGGGAGTAGAAATCTTGGCCGGAATCCAGCCCAGCTTGGGCAGTTTTACCGCATCGTCACTGACAGAGATGTTCATTTTGGCTGTATAGCTTGCCTTTCGGCCGTGCTTTTTCTTGAAGACTGGATAGCCGGGCTTTGGGCCCTTCGGGTTTTTCTTATAGGCCTTCAGCCTCCTGAAAAAGTTCTGGTATGCGGCATCCAGATTCTCCACAGATGCCTGGAGTGCCGTAGAATCTACCTCCTTGAGCCAAGGATTTTGTTCTTTGAGGCCGGGCAGCATTTTGATGCAGTCATACTTTCGCAGGGAGGTTTTGTCCCTGGCATAGGCATCTTTTCGGGCTTCCAGCATGTAATTGTAAACGAAACGGGCGCAGCCCAACGTCTTGTAAATAAGTACCTTTTGCTCGTCATTCGGGTAGAGCCTGAACTTGTAGGCCTTTTCCATGGATATCACCTCCTTCTACGCTTATTGTATGCAGAAGCATCCTAAAGCGTTTTCCGCTATATAGTCACTTCATGCGCCTTATATCACGTGGCCCGTGGCCGCTCCCATGCCTAAAGGCAGGGGTATTACGGCGTGTTTTATAATAATCGCATTTTTGTTCGCCTGTCAAGTTCTTGGCAGACATTCTTTGGTTTTCGAGAGATATTATATTCAGATTTTTGTTTTTTCATCATACATCCAGGGCTTCTGGGACCATTTTGGCAGGAGGCACGGGCAGTTGGTTGACAAAAGAGAAATGTGGCGGCTGGCCGGGAATCATCTCAAGTGGCCCGACACTGCTCAGGGCAAGTATCGGGCCTCATGTCCCCATACGACACGCCACCAGCCAATCTCCTTTGCCAACCTGCCCGAAATGGTTTTACGCCATTCCGCATATCATCCTCCCAAACTCAAAAGGGAGGATTTATATATATGCCGGATTTTTGCCACTTGGTTTGCGTAACTCAGGCAAACAACAACAAGTACTACGATATGCAGGACCTGGGCAACGGGGAGTTCGAGGTGACTTATGGGCGCATTGGCGCCACCGCCACCAAGAAAATCTACCCCATGTCCCGCTGGTATTCCCTGTATAACCAGAAAATCGGGAAAGGATACAAGGACCAGACGAACCTGGTTGCCGTGAAGACCATCCAAAACAATGAGCGCTATAAGCCCATCGAGGATGCCGAAATTTCCAACTTGATTGATTATCTTCGGGAAAAAGCGCGTGACACCGTGGCAAAAAACTACACAGTGGCTTCTACCCAGGTGTCCGCCTCCATGGTCGCCAAGGCCCAGAACATCATCAACCGCCTCTACAACGTGTCGGGAACCGCCTCTGTGGAGGACTTCAACGAGGACCTCATTGAGCTCTTTGGCGTCATCCCCCGCAAGATGAATTCCGTCCCGGAGCACCTTGCGGAAAGCCGGGCGGATTTCGACAAAATCATCCACCGTGAGCAGCAGCTCCTGGATGTCATGGCCGGTCAGGTTTCCGGCAATGTCGTGGAGCAGAAAAATACGGGGAATGAGGGAGAAACCATTCTGGAGGCCTTCGGCCTGGAGTTCTCTCCGGTCACCGACAAGGATATCGCCATCATCAAGAAAGAGCTGGGCCCGGAGTGCGCTCATATGTACTACAAGGCGTGGCGGGTGGAAAACAAGACAACCCGGAAGAACTTCAAGGAGTTTTGCAAAGGCAAGGGTCGCCTGGCCAAGAAGCTATTATGGCACGGCAGCCGCACCGAAAACTGGTGGGGCATCCTCCGGTCTGGCCTCGTTCTCCGGCCAACCAATGCCGTTATCAACGGCAAGATGTTCGGGTACGGCCTGTACTTCGCCCCCAAGGCCCGGAAGTCGGTGCGCTACACCTCTCTCCGTGGCTCTACCTACGCCCATGGCAGCTCCAGCTTCGGATTCCTGTCTCTTTATGAAGTGGCCTACGGGAAGCCTTATGATGTCTCCGACAACTATGGTTGCGGAGATATGACCTGGAACAAGCTGCAGAAGGTCGCCCCTGGCTGCACCTCTCTCCACGCCCACGCCGGGCGGGTCTTGATGAACGATGAGATTATCGTTTATCGGGAGGACCAGACGACCATCAAGTATCTGGTGAAGCTCAAGAACTAACGCAGAAAACCGGGGCCCAACGAAAAGTTGGGTCCCGGTTCTTAACTTTCGAGGATGAGCAGCTGCGCAATATAGTCCTCCAAGTCCTCTATGGAATGGCCGTCAAACTCGACCGCCCATTGCCATCCATCCAGATGATGGTGGCCATCCTCGTCCCAGAGGGAAACCTCGTAGTAGTCGCGGTCCACATACAGGGCAGCCGTCTTGCTGCCTGCCTCCAGTTTAGCCAGCAGGAGCCGGTCCTCCGACAATTCCAGGGACGAGTACAGCATCTGTCGCCCATATGTCAGGAACATCTTCGCATCCCCATCGTGATATTGAGGGAAGGACTCATCAAAGAGCCGGAACCGGTAGTTGGGCAGCGACCTCATTTTCTCAAGCTGCTGGGGAGTTGCTTTGGGTATGGTTCTCATTATATATAGCACCGCGAGGAAACGCGGCCCTCCTTTCATGTTTTGGATTATCCTATGCAAACTGGAGGCGAAGGATTTGTCAAACCCGCCAACCGTGATTGAATTTCCAGAGCTTGCATAGAATAAATTATCCAAAGCACAAAACTAATTTTGTAAAGGAGGATGGCACAGCCCCATGCGTGAGCGGGCGTGCCGACAACCTATGAAGAACTCTACGACTGCGAAGGATATGACCATCTACCTCACTCTGGACCGGGAGCTCAAGGACCTTGAAATGCAGACCGCCATGGTGGACTGCGTGATGGATGAGCTGGTCGAGAGCGATACCCTTGACCTGGATATCGCCGGAACCGTTCTGGTCAAGCTGGAGTCCATGATTTTCCGCCTGCGGGTGGCCATGCGCATCTTCCTGGATGCCGATTTGCCCGAGGACGACGGCAGCCTGCTCTCCCAGATTTTCGACCTGACCAGCGAAGTCTGCGACATGCGCGACGAGCTTACGGAGGTGCTGGATGAGATTCTTGGCGACTCCGACGAGGTCCTGGGCGCAGCCCTGGCCGAGGACTTTGATGACGAGGATGACATCTTCTTCGTTCGCGTCCCCGCTGGTGCCGAGGTTCTGATTGACGGCGAGCCCTTTGATATGAGCGACTTGCCCGCCGACGACGATATGGTCGCGATTCCTCTCTACGCCGATGAGGTCCTGGTTGTGGATGGCTATCCCATCGATATCGAGGACTGTGAGCCCGGCGAGACTTACGATATCGACGATGAAGACGGTGATGAGGGCGGCCTCCCCGATGCCTCCTTCACTGTGCTCGTCCCCTGCGATGCCGACATCGAAATTGACGGCGCCCCTGTTGTGTTCTCCATCAATGACGTGGATGATGAGGGTTTCATCCCCCTGGTCCTTTCCGAGGATGCCAAGCTGTCCCTGGACGGCTGCGCCATGGATTTGAGCGAGTGCGAACCCGGCAGCGAGTATGTTGCTGAGGTGTTGGAGGACGACGAGGACGAGGTTCCCGGGGACACCTTCACCCTCTGGGTCCCCTGCGGCGCGAAGGTCTGTGTGGATGGCGACATGGTTTACGACTCCTACGGCGAGGACGAACTCGGCCCCGATGACTTGGTAGCCATTGTTGTCGCTGTCGGCTCCCTGGTGGAGGTCAATGGCCTCCGTGTAGACCTGAGCGAGTGCGAGCCCGGCGGCGAGTATGAAATCGCTGCGGAGGATTGATTCTCCAAAATATAGACACCCCTGCCCATACACGGCAGGGGTGTTATTATATTTCTCTCTTTCGCATAGCATGGACCAACCGACAGATTTTGGATTATGTTCGAAAGGATTGACATATATGAAGTACATGGAAGGACAGAGGGTTCGGCGCGGAGATGTATTCCGTGTCGGCAAACAACTGTATCTCATTCTCCAGGATGACCTCGAAAATGATTTTGAGATGCTCGTCAGGGCGCTCCCCATGCAATGCGGCCTGTACCCGGCCGACAACGTCTCTGTGGACTTCAACGGTGACACCGCTGTTGTTTTCCTGCATACGGTTTGCCGTCTCCCCAGGCGGTTCCTGACGGCTTTCCAGGGCCGCCTCAACGATGAAGATACCCGGCGCGTCATCGAGAAGTGCCCAGTGGACGCAGCTAATTTGGATTTTACATCAGGAGGCCGCCCCCGCAATGGAGCCGCACGGCGCGGCGATGTCTATTTTGCGAACCTGGGGGAGGGTGTCGGCTGCGAACAGACCGGTATCCGCTGTGTTCTGGTTCTACAAAATGATTATGGTAACATCCATAGTCCCACAACCGTGGTCGCCGCTTTGACATCAAAGGACAAAACAAAGCTCCCGACGCATGTAAAAACGCGGTTCAACGGCATGGAGAACACCATTCTGCTGGAGCAAGTACGAACCATCTCCAACGACAGGCTCATCAGCTATGTGGGCCGCCTGCCTCAGAATACCATGAACGAGGTGAATAAGTCCCTGGCCGTTTCTCTGGCCATGCCCTGCACCTGATTCAAAACGCAGCTTCCGTCTCGGGGGCTGCGTTCTTTTTTGCAATTTGGGTTCGCTGACTCTGCATACAATGGATGATATTGAGAAAGGAGGCCCGTTCTGATGTATTTTGGATTGTACGGGAAAACTGCTATTATCGCCCTGCTAGTTGCGTTCGGTATCGGTTTTGCGATTGGGAGGCTTTCAGCTCATTGATTCCTGCCAACACGAAAGCGGCTGCCGAAATGGTGGCCGCTCTTTTTGCCGGAGCGTAGATGTGGGTTGACAAAAGAGAAATGCGTTGGGCTTTGAGTGGGCAGGGTCCTTCGACCCGATACTGTTTCTGATATTTCCCGCGAAATCGTGTTAGCTTCCCTCTAATCTGCATATAATACAATACAAAATTTTGAAAGACGAGGGAGCAGATATGCGAGCTAAACGCTACAACACCGAGACCTATGAGAAAAAGTTGGCCACCGTCATGACCCGGCTCGGGATTGAGAAATACAACTACGACTACACCCGGCGGGCGGCCTGGGTTACCTTTGCCTATAAAGGGCAGAACTACCGTTTCGAGCACAGCGTGGAGAACGCTGCCGCTCACGGTCAGCCCCTGAGTTATGGGTCCGACGCCTTCTGCCAAATCGTCCTTACCCTGGAGGACCTGGCCCGGGCATCCAACCGGGGCATCTATGACCTCCAGACCTGGGTGGAGGGTATCCTGAGGGCGCTACCCTGCCACGAGCCTCTGCCGGGCTGTTTCTCCCGCCTGGGCTTTACAGATGCCGCCCCCAAGACGGCAGATGAGGTGCAGAAGGCCTTCCGGATTGCCGCAAAAGCCGTGGACCAGACGTCCTCCGACAGCAGCGAGATGCTGCGTGGGCTGATGAACGCCCGGGAAGAGGCGCTTCGGCTGATTCAGCAATCAGTGTAAAGGAGTTTTCCTTTCAGTGTTTCAGCGGGTTTCGAGCGTCTCGTCGGCGCGTTTGCACCCCTCTTTTACTGTAAAGCAGTATAGCATTACAGCTTATTTCCTGGCAATAACCCACGATTCCCGCCTCCCTTGCTTACAAGACATACTCGCGCTGATGGTCCCTTCCTCCAGTTGACCCTTCACAGAGCCCTACCACAAGGACCTCAGCCCCATCCGGTTTCGGTTGGGGCTGTTTCGCGTTTTCTGGGCTGCTGACGGCGTTTTACAGCCCTGGGCGTCTCCCTGTTCCTAACTGCTTAAAAGCGCCCTGAGAGCTTCTCAGAGGCTTTTGGAAAGGGTTTGGGGAAATACTATGCAAAATCGGATAGACCTGTTTCGCCTTTCTGGGGCCGCTGTCGGCGTTCTGCACCCATGGTGGTGTCCCTGTATTCCCGACGGTTCAGAGGCCCCCTAGAGAGCCTCAGTGGCCTTCTCGACGATATTTCTTCATGTCGACATAATCTCTGGCCATCTGGTCGACTCTCCCTTGAGCCTCATCGTTCAGCTTCCGGTATGTCTCGACAAGGGCTTTCTCCCGGTCCGAGAGATGGAGCGGCTTCTCATAATTGTCCAACCCAAGGAAAATGGTGATGTCTTCGTTGAAGAAATCAGCCAGCGTTTTCAGGGTCTTTAGGTTCACGCCGGACGATGCTCTTTGCTTGATGGAGTGCAGCGTCTTGTAGTTGATTCCGGTTTGCTCAGAAATAGTGCGTAGAGACTCTCCAGAGCGTGTAATCAGAAAAGAAAGAACATCGGCGATAACGAACTTACTGTCCGATGTGGGCATATTCGGGGTTTCCGTACTCATGTGCGCACCTCCCAGGGAAAATGATTCTTTATCCTCGAAATTTATTATACAGGTCAACAGAAAGGAAGTCAAGTTCTTCGTTCTGAGAATTGAGAACGCCAGGACAAGAGCAGTCCTCCGCTTTTCTGTAATCCGAGAACTCGGAACTTTGGGGGTGGGGCTCTCCTTCTGTTTTCTTAGTTCTCAGATTGGAGATTTCGTGCGTACAATTCTCACTCTCGGATTCCGGGTTCTCGGATTGCGGAATCCGCCCCCCTCCCCCTCTTCTCAGTTCTGAGTTGTTATCTTCTTATCTGCCAAAAAAGAAAGGCTGACATCGAATAGATGTCAGCCTCTTGCACTTTTGTCTTACTCTGATAGCTCGTCCAAATATGGATACATTGCTAACCATTCAGTGTGGGCGGTTTCTTCGTTTTCTCTATCTAGGCATATCGCTATTGTTTCCAGGGAATTGTAAAGCGAGGTCAGATAGTATTGTGGGACGTTTCGGATATGCGTTGTCTGCAGGTGAACATTCACGGCAACAAATTTGTAATGTTGTAGCTCCAATGAAAGCAAAGCATCAAATACTTCACTGCGAGGTTTGTCCTCTCTGCCAATTCGAATGGTGGGCGTTTTTCTTGTTAGGACGGAGGAAACCAAGTCTACAAGGGAGAGAATTGTGGACCCAAAACGGGCTAAATCTACGCAGTCTAGGGATTTTTGTGCGGAATTAAATCCTATATGGTCAAGTATGTATTCTTTTATCGCATTTCTATCCATCAAATCTATCCAATGTGGTTCTATCTCTGCGCTTTTTGATGGATAGATAGAATGTTTTTCGAGAAAAGAACTTTTAAACGAAGGAATTTTTAAAGAGGAAGGTGTATTAAAAGAGGCCGGTTTTCTGGTGTCCTGATTTTCCATGTCCTGAATTGCCGTGTCCTGCTTCTCCATGTCCTGATTTTTAGCGTCCTGACGAATCCCTTGCAGCACAACAGTTTCATCCGTGTCCGGTTTTTTAGTGTCCTGATGAACCTTTTGCGCTGCAAGGCTTTCATCCATGTCCGGGTTTTTAGCGTCCTGATGCGTTCTCATCTTCTCCGGAAGTGGCTTCCCTTCTGCGTCCAGGAAAAGCACTATCTTTTTCGAATTCCGTTTTGGCTGAACTGCGCACTCTTCATCTGGGTTTGAAACGATATGATAGTCGTTGCAGCTTAGTTGCCCGTTAATATGTTTCTGGGTGATGATGACGTAGTTAAGAGAAGTTAACTCTGCGAGGTATTTGTGATAGGAGGTTTCGGTGACGCCCAAGTGGTACAGAATCGTCTTGAGCGGAGGGGTTGCCTGGTTTCCTCCACCGGCGTAGCTCACGAAATAAGCGTAGAGTCCTTTTGCTTTCGTACTCAGCCGACCGTCGTACATGACCGCTCTGGAGACATTACCATAACCGGCAGCTTTGATTCCAGAGAATGTAAATTTGCCGTAGGTGCGGGAGGCATCGCTGTCATATCGCTTGTCCGCGTCGAATTTCTTTGGCTTGTCCTCAATAATGAAATCGGTCCGGTAGAAGTATCCTTTTTCATCTTTTTGGTGTTCTATAGAGATATAGCCCTGGTCAACCAGTATTTTGCGGTATCTGTAGTAAGTATCCTTCCCTATTTTGAGTTTATCGACAATAAGGTCCCGGCTAAAGGTAGGGTTACCCCCACCACCGCACATGGAACACATGAAAGCATAGATTGCTTTGGAGGTCAGAGGGAGGTCTGGGTCACGCATGGCATATCGGGCCACTTGGCCATAACCCATGGCGTCGAGACCTCTGGTCTTTAAGACTTCTTTTATCTCAACAATTTTGTTCGGTTTTGAGTTCGTCTTGTCTGTCTTCGGGGCTTTCTTGCCCTTTTTCGAAAAATAGCCCAAAATGCCAGCACCTCCCTTCCCTTTTGTCTAAGAGCCTATCGCGAGAATGCAGCTGACCGCTGCATTGGGAACCTGCTTATTGGGTGCGTGCGTCCTCGTAGGCTTTGAAGATGACCACGCCCCGCTTCTTCCCTATGTGTCTTAAAAGGCCGGGCGAAATGGCCAGCGGCTCCTTTTTCTTGCCATCCTCAGTGTCGAAAAGAAAATTTGGGCATGCGTCGCTCCAGCCGAGGACAACCTCCTGCAGCTGCTTCTCGGAAATCTCCTTCGCGTTATAGCCAGCAATCAGGTTCTTGATATCCTGTGCCAATGTGGAATAGCTTGTATGGTACATCAAAAAATTCGCCATAGGTACTCCTCCCGAAAACACATGTTAACTCATTGTAACGGCATTTCTCTGGATTTGTCAACATAAATTTCCAAAAATTTATCAGGAATTTCACATCGAAACAGCAAAAACTCAAAAAAATATCACGGGGATTTCCTTAATATGTGGAAATCCCCGTGGAAAATGTGGAAAAAAGGCGAAGAATTTCATAAGATTTTTTGAAAAATAAGTAATGTTAAATTGCTTTACAGAACGGGCGTTCCAATCCCCGCCCGGTTTTCCCGAGCGGGGAGCAAAATTTCTGTAAAGTTTTAGACCATTACAGGGGACTTAAATTCATCCGTTTTTCTTCGTCAGGGTAGCCAGGCACTCCGCGCAGAGTAAATCAGTGCTGTCAAAGCCATACTTCTCTTTCAGAGTATCTTCGTCAATTGGTTCAGGGGCCGGCCCGCCAGAGGACAGGTGTTTGAAGTAGGCCCTCTCGTATGTGTCGCTTTCCGGCAAAAGGTGGAGTTCCTCAGTGGGGAATGGCCGTCCGCACCTGCTGCATTTTCCTGTTGTTTCCATGTTGGATTTTCGGCCATCAACTCCGGCACAAGGCGTTTGGAGGGATAGCCGCCTCCTCTCTCGGTAAGTAGTATGCGCTTTTATATTACCCGAAATTCATGTGAAAGTCAAATATTTGTTCTGGAGAACTGAGGGATTTGGAGGAATCGCGTGTAAGGCTGGCCTCATCATGGCAGCAGAAAAAGCCAATATATTGGCAGGAAACTGTATTGGGCCTCATGCATCCCTCCCTTCCCTGGCGGCGCCACCTTCTTTTGTCAAGGAAAAGAAGCCTCCCCAGCAGTGTGGGGAGGCATGGAGTCACTTGAGCCAGTCCGGCGTCGGGTCGGCGGAGTCCCAGTCATCTTCGGGTACCTGGGATAGGGCTGCAGCAGGGGTAGAGTTGTTTTTCATTACCTGAGGGGTGACAATGGGCTCATCATGGGTAAAGTTTGCAGAGTTCAGGATGGTCCGGATAGTTAGCATCATGTTCGGGTCCATGAGGAAGTGGCAGGACCCCTGGTTAAACAGCAGCTTGCAGCCGGGGAACTGGTCCAGGACGTTGTCTAACTCCTCAAACTTGGCGATGATGCAGGCCGGAGCCTTTCCTGGGAAAACCTTGGTCACCTCATCCCAATCAGAGAAGATATAGAGGCAGGTGGTCTTGTTTACGGTTGTGGTCAGGAACGGGTAGCCGTTGGCGGCGTCATCCTCCACGGCGACAAGGAACTCGCTCTGGAACATAGTCTCCGCCCACCGGCGTTCAGCGGCAGCATTGTTCTTTTGGGCGTAGGCCGTCTGGAAGTAGTAGAAGACAGCGCCGTTCAAGTCCCGGTTCAGGAGGATGAAGTCGGTTGTGGGCCGGCCATCATAGGTGGGGACCTCAGCGAGCTGCTTCAAGGGGATAGAAAGGGCGTCGTCAATCCTGATGGCTTCGGGGCCGCTGGAGAAGAGCCGTTTGACAGCCTCCTCCCTGTCCTCCGCCGGAAGAGCTCGGACGACGGTTTCGTACCTGTCCTGCTGGGCGGCTTCCCGGGCGGCTTCTGCCTCCTGTTCCTCTGTGTAGGCCACCATGTGGTAGGCGCCATCATAGACGCGGATAAACGGGGTCCCGAAAACAGACTCCAGATAGTAGAGAGACGCTCCTTCCTTGATTTTGTCAATCAGCAGCTGCCGTCCTTTACTGCCGGGCGTCAACGCGTACGGAATCAGGCCGGAAGTGCCAAACTCCTGGTAAATAGCTTGTAAATCAGCCATGAAAATACTCCTTTCGATGCATAGTATCGTATTATATGCAGGCGGAAGGAGTTGTATTTGGAAAACAAAGGAGGGGCAAACGCCCCTCCTTTTTCTATGCTGTTTGTTTGAGGAGAACCGGTCTAACTGCGGCAAGGACAGCCTCATGGATGTCCTCAATTGACCGGAGGGCCATGCCGCTGGTGCAGTTGATGGTCGTCCAGCCGCTGTGCATGGCAATATCCAAGGCAGCATCCCGGCAAGCAGCCAGGTATTCGGTATCCGTCTCGTGGATATCATGCTGAACCCCAGCCTTTCCCTTCCTCATGGCGGCCAGCTTGGCGGAAACCTCTGCGGGTACGTCCAGGTAGATGACCAAATCGGGGGCCGGGAGCCCAATCTTCTGGTATTCGAAATCGTACAGCCAGTCCAGGAAGGCACCCCTTTCAGAAGACGGCAGCTTGCTTCCCTGGTGGACGGCGTTGGAGGTGGTGTAGCGGTCCGAGATAATCAGGCCGCCATCCTCGTAGAACTTACCCCAACCCGTTTTGTACGAAGCGAACCTGTCGGTTGCGTAGAACATAGAGGCCGCATAGGGGCTGACTTCCGCGGCATGTTTCCCGAAATCTCCCCGCAGATACATCTCCAGAGGCCCGGCTGCGGTTGTCCCATAGCATGGGAAACTCAGCTGCCGAAGCTTGTACCCGTACTGCGTAAGAGTCTCGCAGAGCCTCTTTGTTTGGGTCTCCTTCCCGGACCCGTCGGTGCCTTCCAGCACAATCAGTTTACCTTTTCCCATGTGTGCTCCCTCCTCAGCCCGCCAGCTTATCGTAGAAGGACCGCAGTACCCGGAGCGTCTCGCCATTCAGGGGCGTGCTGTCCCTTCCGACGCTGGCGCATCTATCATTCAGCATTGCTTCGATTGCGCCCAGGAAATCTGTCGCAGTCTTCTTCCTGGCAAGAACTGCAGTCACCGCATCCGCCTGGGAATTCTGCACATAGTATCCAGCACTCAGGCAGAAGGCCCCAGAGGCGGCAATCGCCGAAAATGGGACGATGGCGTAGTGGACCGGGCTGGAGTACTCCCTGACACCGTGAAGGGTCAACCTGCGAAGGGATTTGTCGATGGCCTGTTGCAGAGAAAGCAGCTCCGCTTGGATGGACGCCTCCGCATGCAACATGTCTCTGAAAGAGGGCTTAGGGCTGTTGTTTTTTCTGTCCATCATAAAAAATCCTCCTAAATAAAGTTGGGGGGATTGTATGCGGGTTGACAGAAAAGAATTACTGGAGTGCGGGTGGTAGAGAATCACGAGGCCCGATGCCGCAGGGACGGAATTGGATTTTGATGAAAGGCATATAACGCCCTAACACTTAAATTGGTGATTTTTATAGATGTTCGGATAGGCTACATACTGCGAAAGGAAAGCATCATGAAAAGGACATTTACAGCAATCGTAACCCTGGTACTCATCATCTCTGCTCTCTGTGTTCCCGCTTCTGCTGCGGAGACAACCTTCGAGCTCCCCCTGGCTGGCACGACTGGCTACGGAATCATTGACCTGGGTTTGCGGTCTGGAGACAGCTCCAAGACTGAGAAGCTGGGAACCGTTCCGGCTGGCACTGTCTTCACCATTTTGGAGGAGGGCTCCAGCTATTTCCGTATGAAGCTTCAAGACGGGAACATCGGCTGGGTGAGCAAGACCTACACCATGGTCAACCTGCCTGACCTTATTCCCTCCATCCGGTACAACGCTACCAACAGCTACAGCGCTCTCTACCGGAGCTGCGGGAAAGAGATTCCTGAGGTGACGGGAAAAGCCTTCTATGAGGGCAAAACATGGAATGCCAAGCTGGGTTACGAGGAATTCAATGTCCCCGTCCTTTATGCGATGGCAAAGAAAATCGCCTCCGCCCAGTCTGCCGCGATGGCGGATGGCCGGACCCTGGTCATCTATGAGGGCTATCGTCCTCTGACTGTTCAGCAGGCCGTCAACAAGGGCCTAGGCGCCCTCATGACAGCCGATGCTGCCGTCAATAAGGCCGTTGCCCATTCTGGATGGGGCAAAAACTGGTTTATCGCGAAATCTGTATCCAATCACCAAAGGGGATTCGCAATCGACACGTCCCTCGCGGAAGTCACTTCTTTGGAAGATGTAGAAATTGATGGCCGCACAGTGAAAATTCCCAGCAGCTACACGGAATTCAAGATGCCCACGGAGATGCACGAGCTCTCCCCTGCGGTAGCCTCCCTGGCGTATGGCGTGGACAGCAAGTCCGCGACCGCCTGGAAGAAGGTCCCCATGGCTGGGACGATGAATGATGCGGCGAAGCTGCTTCGTACTTACTGCACCAACGCTGGCATGTCCCCTCTCGCTTCGGAGTGGTGGCATTTCAACGATTTGGATGCCCGCACGGCTACAAAAGCCGTCGGAACTGGAGGCTTCTCCATCATCAATAACGTGAGCGCTGCCCTCGGCTAAGCTGACAGCGGAGAAAGAACTGTTCGGAGGTCTTTCTTTGCTGTGGTAATGGCAACACTTACGATAATATAGCAGGTATAGGCATTTTGCGATTTTGAAAAGGAGTACATATTATGAAGACTTTCGTGAAGAACGGCATGGGCATGGTTGAGACTTTCTGCGGCAAGAAGCGTTTCCTGCGTCTGCTGGTGACCGCTGCCGCCGCGTTCCTTATGATGGCGGGCGCCGGCTATGTCGCACAGCTCATCCAGGGCATTCTCGCGTATCATACCTGGACGACGTTCGCGTGCCTGTTTATCGGCACCAACGCTTTCCTGAGCCGGAAGAAGCTCATGCTCATCTACCGCAAGCTGTCCGCGATGGGAAACGAAGCCCAGCCGCAGGTATCCACTGCCAACATGGGCGAAGTGGCTCGTGAGTTTGCCGAAGCGGTAAACCATGTCGAGCCGGAAGAGGAGTTTGAGGACTGATACGCAGCAAAAGAGCCGCCTGGGGATTTCCCCGGGCAGCTTCTCTTTGAAATGGGATTTGAGCCAACTGCATATCATCCCCCAAATCCCAAACGGAAATTGATAGAAAAGGAGAATTTTTCATGGAGAAACTTGCTCGTATGCAGGAACTGCTCCAGCAGCTGAAGCTGGAGGATGAGGCGTACTACATGGAGGATGACCCCCGCATCTCTGATAAGCAGTACGACGCCATGTTCGACGAGTTGGCGGCACTGGAGAAAGAGACGGGCATCATCTACGCCGACTCCCCCACCCAGAAGGTGCGGGGTGGCGTGTTGGACAGTCTGGAAGAAGTAGTCCATACGAAGCCGATGCTGTCGGCAAACAAGACGAAATCCATTCCTGCTGTCGTGGAATTTGTCCGAAATGGCGTGAAGGACGCCGCAGACAAGAAGGTTGTCGTGAGTTGGAAGCTGGACGGGCTGACGCTGGTCCTCCGCTACCGGAACGGAGCCGTGGCGCAGGCGATTACCCGCGGTAGCGGCATGGTTGGCGAGGATGTGACCCATAATATCGGCGGCGTCCACAACATTCCCAGGCAGCTTCCCCCTTCTGCTCCCGCTTATGTGGAAGTCCGGGGCGAATGTGTTGTTTCCTGGGAGGACTTCCAGAAAATCAACGAAGAAGGCGAAGTCCCGTATGCTCATCCGCGTGGCTTAGCTGCTGGTTCTATCCGGCTGCTGAACCCGGACATTTCCAGGACCAGAAGGCTGCAATTTGTGGCGTTTGAATTGGTCGAGCCCGCCTGCGGCCTGGTTTCGGAGACGTACGAAACCATGGCGGGGTATGGGTTCAATGTGGTTCCCCATGTCGTTGTCCCCGTAGAAGAAGTAGATGAGGCCATTGGGAAGTTCAATCCGGCCGAATATGCTCTTCCGGTGGATGGCCTTATCGCTGAGTTCAACGACAAGGTTTATGGCGAAAGTCTGGGCGCCACGGGCCATCACGAAAAGTGCCGGATTGCGCTCAAGTGGGCGGATGAAACTTACGTTACCACGTTCCGCGACGTCGTGCTGCGACCTACCCGCACAGGGCGCGTCAGCCTGACGGCGAGCTTTGACCCCGTTATCATCGGCGGCTCCAAAGTCACCAAGGCGACCCTCCACAACTATGACATTTTCAGTGAGTTGGCGCTTGGCGTTGGTGACGAGCTGGAGGTTTACAAGGCCAACTGCATCATTCCTGCCATCGACAGGAACAACACCAGGAGCGGAACCTATGTCCTGCCCACCGGCTGCCCTTGCTGCGGTGCCACTATGGAGGTCCGGGCAATGAAGCGAGATTCCTCTTCAAAGAATGAGAAGGAGACTCGCTACCTGATGTGCCCGAATCCCGACTGCTCCGCAAAGCATGTCCGGCGGTATGAGCACTTCTGTGGCCGCGGGTATATGAACATCAAAGGCCTTGCCGGGTCTACCCTGACAGACTTGGTGGAGAACGGGTTCGTGGACAGCTTCCAGTCCATTTACCACCTGGAGGTGCGCAAAGACGAAATTGCCAAGCTGGATGGCTTCGGCAAGCGGGCGGTGGAGAAGCTGCTGGCGTCTGTCGAGAAGAGCCGCGACACCTCGCTGGCCCCCTTCCTGGCTTCCTTCGGCATCCCCAATGTCGGCCGTCATGCCGGCAAAATCCTGGAGAAGCGGTTCGGTACCCTGGAGGAGCTGATTGCCGCCGTGGACAGCGGTTTCGATTTCTCTACGATTGGTGATTTCGGACCGCAGAGGAGTCAGAACCTGCGGGAGTTCTTTACGGATGAGAAGTCCCGGGCAACGGTGCTTGCTGTTGCGGCTGAGGTGCGATTCAAGAAAACTGCCAAGGCAGAGGCTGCACCCGCTGGGGATAACCCGTTTGCCGGTAAGACAGTAGTTGCAACGGGTTCCTTCCAGAACTTCACCCGGGACAGCATCAATGAGTTCCTGGAATCCCTGGGCGCGAAGGCCAGCGGTTCCGTCTCCAAGAAGACGGCCTATGTGATTGCCGGGCCTGGAGCCGGTTCCAAACTGACGAAGGCGCAGGACCTGGGGGTCCCGGTTCTGACTGAGGAGGAATTTATGAAGATGTCCGGGCGTTGACGCCCAAATGGCCTCTCCCCTTTTGGGGCGGGGCCATTTCTCTTTCTGAATTACTTTTCCGGCAGCTGCATATCATCCCTCAAAACTGATGAGGGAGGGATGATTTCGATGGACTTTTATGACAGCTACAGCAGCAAGCTGAGCGCTTGCCAACCTAAGCGAACGGAACCCCAAAAGTCGCAGACGGCGATGAAGGCACCGGCGGCTCCCCGTGCTCCTATGGAATATGAGCGGAGGGTACCTCTTATCCCCCGGCGGCCTTTGTGGTTCTGAAATTGTTTTGGGCAAATCCGCATATCATTTTCCCAGAACGTTGATTGGAGGAAAGCAAAATGGCTGTTATGGTCAATATCACCATGCACCGGCAAACGCCTTCCGGGATTGACTGCAAGAGCAGCCGTCCTATCGTTATCTATGGCTCTTCCGTTTCTCGGGAGACCCTGGATAAGCTGGAAGCGGCCTTGTGTGAAGCCAGGCAACTGTACAGCAATGAGGCGTTCGTGAAATCCCAGAGTACCATTATCGCCGAGGTTTGCAATGGGCAATTCGGGAAGGCCGGATGGTCCTTTGTGGTCCAGGGCGGAGAAATCGAATTTTAACTTGGAGGTAAATCAAGATGAAAGTAACCGCTATCAAGTGCAAGAAAAACGAAACCGTAAATGCCGGCGCCCCTATCTTGCGGGCTGTTCCGCGCCGGCAGATTGAGCCCGAGGCTGCCCCGGAAATGGCGCCGGAGGTTTCTGCTCTGCATGACCGGATGAAGGCTCTGTGCCAGCGGAACAACGACATCGCGGGTCAGATGAGCCGTATCATGAACATGGACGGCGATGAGTTTGATGCCGACAAGGCCGTTGGTCTGTACCAGCGCATCGCGGTTTTGCGCGGTATGGCTCTCGTCCTGTGGCAGGATGGCTTCGACGAGGACCTGCAGGGTGTTATGGATGCCAGCGCCGGCATCGCCGAGCAGGCGAAGCAGATGCTCTCCGATTTGGAGGAGCGCCTTGCCCCGGGTTTTGCCGAGATTTGATTTGGCTGCAAGAAAGCACCCCCTGCCTATACAGGCAAGGGGTGCTTTTCTCATTCGAGAGTTTCTCCGGAAACCACATCGGGGAAATCAAATGTCTCCGCACGAATGGCGTCGATGAAGCCGTGCTGGATGACGGCTGCGGCATCGATGGCGTACTGGAGCATCTCAATCACCTTTGTGATTTCGGAGGGCGAAATGCCGCCGGTGGCCGGGGCGTGGATGGCCACGCTGACAGGGATGTCCCTGTCGTCTTCGCTGACGAAAATCTCGGGCGTATACATGGGTGTGTTGTTCTGATAACCGAAACTCATGTACGTCCATGATTTATCGGGAAGGACGCAGACGGAGACCTTGTATACATCCCCATCATACCGGGCGAAGTGGTTACCGTCCTCCGTTATCTTATCCACCATTTTCCTGAAGGAAATGTTTGCATTTTTGGGTGTATCCACGAAATACCTCCCCTTTTTTCACATAGAATATCCGCCGGACAGAACGTCTAGCAGCTGCATATCCGCCAGGAACGCGTAAGGTAGATTCAGTGTCGGGTCCAGGGTGGTGAGCATGCGGCCGACAAACATCCTGATGTCACCCATCTCGTGGGGCATCCCGGAATTACCTGTTTGCAGCCGAAAAGACGGCTGAGCGTGTTTCTCTGACTCGCTGGGGTCGTACTGGAAGAAGTTGCTGTGATTCCAGAGAAAATCCGTGAGGCTCCCGGCTGAAAAGCCATTTACAACCGCATATCCACTGCGGGCCTCCATCATGCGGGTGTACTCACAGACGATGTTGGCATTGATGACGATATTCTCCTCGTGCTGCCGCAGCAGCTCGTTGACTGCTCCGATGACAGCCATATCTTTTTCTAACTGAACCATACATCCTCCTTTTGATAGCCCCGCCCACACATTTCTGTGCAGGCGGGGATTTTCGCTTACTCCACGATTTTCAGAATCTGCTGTACGGCATAGTCCAGGGTGCCGTTGTTGCTGACGGTCCAGTCGCAGAGGGACTCGTTGCCCATCTCGGCATCCAGGCTCAGGAGCCGTCCAGCCTTATCGGCGTTGGGGCAGTCGCGCTCCAGCAGAGCGTTGACGATGTCCTCCTTGCTGCGCCGGACGAACACGGTCGCGCACCTATCTCCGTAGGCCTTCTTGCAGGCGGGGGCGCCACTGATGTCAACGGGCTTGATGGCAATGCGGCCATCGTGCCAAATCTGCTCGATTTCCTCCTTGGCAATGCCATACCGCTGTCCGTTGTATACGGTGGACTCCACCAGCTCCCCGCTGGCGAGGTGCTGGAGGAAGTTTTCCTCGTTTACGAAGACGTACTCGTTGGCCGCCATATCGCCGGGACGAGGCTTCCGCGTGGTCATGGCCCGCACCTTGCGGAACATGGGGTTGCGAACGAGTTCGTCGCAGATGAAGCTCTTGCCGGATGCGGACGGCCCAACCAGGCAGAGGATGCCGGGGCGGCCAGCCTTAATCAGGCTGCGCTTCTCTTTCTCCGGGGCCAGGGACACGGCTTCCACCAGCTGGATAAATTCCCGATAGGAAGAGACACGCAAAAAGTCCTGCGCATCCTTATTCCAGGGCTGCGTGAACAGCACGGGATACTTCGCCGGAGACGTCTTGATGTTGTCCAGGTGGTCATCCAGCAGGAAGTCGACGTGCAGCAGGTCCTTGCGGGCCCCGAGCATGATGTTTCTGGGATTCAGCTTCGGGAAGATGCTCAGTAGCATCTCAGACCGGTATCCCATCAGCTTCGGGAAAACAGCCGAGGCGATGATAACCTCATGGCCGGCGGCCAGAAGCTCATCGACCATCTCGACGGCACCGGGCAGCACCTCCTGGTCCTGATAGAACCTCGGTTCCTGCATGATTTTGAGCAGCAGCTCCCCGGTTTCTGCAGGCAGGTTCTTGAAATAGTAGTCAATAATCTGCTCGTATTCCACGTCACAGCCTCTCCGCTGGGCTTCCTTGACGGCGCGGGCTAGGCAGATGAACAGAACGTCATCCACGTCCAGAGCAATCACCAATTTTCTTCCGATTCTCATGATAAGCCTCCTTGAATATGTAAATCCATTTAGTTTTGGTTGCCGGTATGGTATGCAAGAAGCCCGAAATGAATTATGGAGGCATGGTTGGCAAAAGAAAAATGTGCTGGCAGCTGGGCGGAAGGAGCTTGAGGCCCGATACAGCTTACCAGGAGGCTCCCCTGCAGTATCGGGCCGGCAGGAAACATCCATCTTCCCTGCCGCCGATTCTCTTTTGTCAAAGAAAAGCCCGCCGGGAATCCCAGCGGGCAGTCGGCAACTCATTCTTCCTTTTTCACGGGCGGTTTCTCCGGCTTCTGGTATTGCGGGTCTGTCTCTCTGTACTTCAGTATCTCCTGGGTTTTCTTGGGGTCGCGCTCCAACCCGGCAAGCATGACATAGGCATCATATGGTCCATAGTGCAGCTTATTCATGAGCCGGGCAGCATTGTAGCCACGGGAGGAGCAGCTGCCGGGTTTCCGGGTCTTGATATACTTGGCAAAATCGGACACAATGTCCGGAAAATCGCTGAGGGGCTCAAATTTCTTTTGGGCGTCTCTTGGACTGCATCCCTCGGTCCGGATGATGTACTCAAGGACAATATTCTTCTCCCTTTCGAACTTCTCTTCCGGCGTCTCCTCCATGTAGCGGTTCTTTCCCGACATTCTGGAATTGACCTTCTTCTGCGGCTGCGGTTGCCTCTGCTGCTGGGGCTTACCCTTGTTCTTCATCTCCTCCTCGATTTTGGCCAGGACCTCTGCCTCCTGCTCCTCAGTGGAAACGAGCGCGGCTGCGGTCGTCTCCGCTCCCTTGATGGCGGATTTGTTTGCCACGGCGGAGTCGCCGAGAGGGCTGAGCCCCTCAATTTCATATTCTCTGCCAACTACGAAGTTGAATGGAGAGCTGACAATGACGTCCTGTTTCCGATGTGGACTCTGGAGCGTCAGCCGGTAAAGATACGCGCCGTTGCTGTCGGTGCCAGTTTTTACGGACAACAGTTTGAAGCGCTCTTCCGTTGTATTCCTCGCCTGCTTCACCCGGTAGGAGTCCACATGCGGATTATCGGCCAGTTCCTTGGCTACTTCGGAGCACTGCCCTTTGAACAGGTACAGGTAGGCGGTGAGGCCAAAGTAGTCCAGGTACAGGATGACGATTTTCTTGGGCGTGTTGTCCCGCTTCAGGTCATCGCAGAGGCTTTTGGTAAATCCTGGAGACATGCCTAGCTGCTTATCCAGGTCCGACGGGTTAATTCCATTTGTTTGCACCAGCTTATTTAGCAGGGAGTGCAGGTTTTCAAAATGGGCAGCCGGGTCGATTTTCCGTCTGTCAGCAGTGGCAGGCATTGAGAGGACCTGCTTGACTTCCGAGACGAGCTTCCACTCTCTTCTCTGGAAGAGCGTCTCTGCTGGAAGTTCCTCTGCCGCAGGTGCTCCTGGCGAAATACTAGGAGACTCCTTTGCCTCTGGCGCCTCTTGCGACTCAGGTGCAACTTCGCTGTTACCCTCTTGGGTAGGTGAGGTTCTTATTGTAGTTGTGATGGGCGGAATGCCATACAGCTTGATGACTTTGACCTTGCCGGAGACTTCCGAAAGAATCTGCTTTGTATCATTGGAGCTGCATCCAACAACCCCCAGGGAAATTTCCTGCCTGGTGGATAGCTTTTCGGCCATTGCCTTTGCTTTTTCCTGCTGGAGAAACAGGGAAAACATCGAATCATGGATATACGGGACAGCTTCACTATCCCCATCGGGGCGAGTAACCAGATAGGATGGATTGGCATCCAGGAAAATGGCAGCCAAAGTGGCATCATCTTCCGGGGAGTTTGAACTGGATAGTCGATGGGCCAGGATTTTTTGCGTTATAATGAACGGGTTTTCCATAACTGGGACCCTCCTCTCGTGTTTTCTTATATGGTATGCAAGAGGAATCTTACTAAACAGCAAAAGAAGAGCCTCCCCCGCTTTGGGGAGGCTTTTTCTCAAACTAGGCATAACAACGGGTTCTTTTTCTTTTCGTGCGGCGGCTCTGCAGGCGGCTTTGCTTCCTGCCGGGCGGGGATTTGATTCCTGCTTTGCGCCAGGTCAGCCGGGCGGCGCCCGGGCTTTTGCCGGTTCCTCTCCACTCTTTCCGGGACCTTGACTTTCGACTGCTTAATATTGAATTCCGTGAAGGTCGCCCGCAACTCATCGGCAGAGGGCGGAACGGGAGTGCTGGCGTAGGCCAGGTTCTGGCGAATCAGGGACTTCACGAAGGTGGCAACGGCGTGACCGTTTGCCCAAACCTCGTCCAGAATGGGAAGGACACTGTTTTTGCTGATGGAAACGTTGGCAATGCTGCCGACGATGAACTCCCGATTGGGGCCCCGGACCTGCCAGCCGTAGCTGTAACGCTCCTTCCTTGCTGCCTGGCTGTCGCCCACGCCGAAAAGCAACTGTCCGTTGGCAGGCTTGGGTTCCGGTTTAGTGGGTTCCGGCGGGTTTGTGCTTATACAGCCAATCATGAGGGGGCGGCCCAGGCTGTGGGCGCAAATTAGACCCCGAATCCAGGTGGCCCGACTTAACCCGTTCTCTTGGAGCATATTGAGCCAAGCGGCAATGTCCAAATCGTTCGGGCCGATGTAAATTCCGATATTCAGACGGCTTCCCATAAGCACTCCCTCCTTTAGGAGAGTTTGCCGCGCAGGCCTTTGTAGGCGCCGGCCGCGATGGAAAACTCAATCGGCAAGGGGTTGTCGTAGACGTTGGGCGAGGTCAGGAGCATGTGCTCATCGTCCATGATGCCCATTTCCTTGTAGTGGTCGAGGAGTTGGGGGAAGAAACATGCCCCCGTACCGCCGGTGACTAGAACATACCGGAAGTCTAGCAGATTGTTGTACTTCTTGTTTAGGTAATCGATGAAGTCATCGCACACATTCTCAATCTTTGCTTTCCGGAGGGCGGCCAAGTTGATAGTGTGAGCCTTTCCATCCTCCAGATAGCGGACAATGCCGTCGTTCTGGGACAGGAGGTACTCGATGGAGTAATGCTTGATGTCAGGGCGCTGGCTGGCGATTGCTTTCTCGACCGCCACGTTGACCATCTTCATGGCGTGCTCCGTGTCGCTTTCGGCCCGGGCGTCGTCCACGCTACCGCCGCGAGACACGGGAACCAGGCCAACAGTGTAGTAACCGCCGTCAATGACGAGGGTCGGCCCATTGCTCAGATAGAAGAATTTGTCATCGTCGATGTTGCCGTCATCGTCGGAGGTTTCGCCCAGGATGGCGGCAATGGTCTGAGAGATGGTAAAGACGCCGGATTCCTGAATGGTGAAGTGATAGGCCTGCTCAGGGCCATTGTCGAAGCGCATGTAATAGGAGTGCTCGCCAGCCACAACGCCGACGATGGTGGAGGCAAACTTCGCCCTGCAGCCATGCGGGAGAGCAACAATCAGCCGGATGTCCAGGTCCTCCTGGTCGTCATACATGCCGGTCTTGTTGATGGCCATGGCCAGGGCCGCCCGGAGACCGACAGTGAACTCGCTGCTAATAAAGCGCTCCTCTGTGTAGAAGCCGCGCATCTTCTCGGCCTGCTCCTGCTGCTCCTTGTTGTCGAAAATCAGGCCGCGTGCGTACTGTCCAACGCGCCAGGTTGCGCCGGACTCGTCCTTGTAGAGGATGAAACCGTCCCGGCGGCCGTAGTCGCTCATTTTGCGCTCGTCCGTCTCCACGGCGTTGAATGGGAACTTGAAGTGTTCGCCATTGGCAATGACCTTGACATTGTCAAAGCCAGGGTCAATGGCCAAAAGAAGCTGTTTCTGCATATAGATAATCCTCCTTAGAAGTATTTTGGTGAGGATATAATATGCAGGTCATATGCTTTTTATTTTGCGCAAGTCCAGTATAAGGAAACCGCCTGCGGGTTTCCTCGCGCAGGCGGCTTTTTTATTTATTTTTGTCGTAATAAAGTATTAGTGCATCACGGATTATCTCTGGAGCTTTTCCATAGTCCTCTGGACGTAATGACTCAGTGGCTACATTCATGATTTTCGTTTTCATCTTATTTAGTACAACGGGAACTCTGTTTTGTGTGTTCCCACTTGATGTTTGGGCCGTGGTTGAATCATTCAGGTTTTGATGCGCAACAATTCGAGTGATGTTTTCTGTTGCCCATTCGTAAGGAACGTCCTCGTCGTTTTTAAGTTTCCCATTGCTTAAATCAACAAGCATTTTTGCACTGTCCTCTGACAGCTTGTTTGCGTACGAAAGGATATCCCCTTGCTGTGAATGTGTAAGGTTACTGATTTGAACTGCCACTCTTTGCGATACGACAGGCTTTCCGGCAAGTGAATTCTCTGGCTCCATTAAATCAATCCATTCGGAGAGCAAATTGTGCATCTGAACATACCGCATTATTTGGCGATAGGAAATCCTATCACCTTCTGGAACCTGTCCAATTAAGTCCTCATCTGTGACATCATTCCGGAGATTCGCAAGTGTTCCAGAAGCAGACGCACTTTCATAGACATGCCACCAGCCGTTAATCCGGTCCCGAATGCTAAGGTCACGACGCATCAGGTTTGTCAGGGCATATATTTTTCTCGCTGTACTATCATCAACATCAATGATATGAGCCGGAATTGTTTTCTTCCCTGCCTCTTTGGCTGCATTCCATCGGGTCTCACCTGCAAGTACCTCGTATCTTCCGTTCTGCCGTGGCCTAACGGTGATGGCTTCAAGAACACCTACATCGCGAACCGTTTCGACCATTCGGTCGAAAAACCTGCCTTGGGCGCGGCTGAAGTCACTTCCATCCTTGAGGGAGAATGGGTCAATCATGCCCACAGGTACATTCATATAGTCGGTGAGGGGGGTTTTCCCACCTGTAACATCTATTGGCATTTTTTCGACTGCTGCAGAAGCATTGAACTCTTCTATCTTGTCAAATCCTTCAAAATCACTGTCTTTTGCCCTTTTTTTAGCCATGAGACTTCATCCTCTCCAATACAGCTATTCGCGCTGTAAATTCGTCTGCAAATTTTTTATAATCAAGTGCTGCATTCCCATAGCTGTCATAGCTTAACAAATTTTCCTGCGTTGTTATGTATTCGGTGACGGTTGTTGCTTCTCTGATTTTTTGTTCAAAAAGAATCCCGCCCATTGATTGTGCCATACGTTTATAAACCTGAATGTATTTTTTTGCAAATGGATTTCTCGGCTTGAATTTCGTAACTAGAATTCCAGCTACCTGAAGTTGCATATCAGGGTTGTAAGCTCTGAGACCGCGGATTGTGTCCCAAAGCTCTGTTATTGCATCTCGCGAGGCGGCTTCTGCAAAAGCTGGTATAAGGACATAGTCCGCCGCAACAAGACTGTTGATAGTTAACAATGTCAATGATGGGTTTGTGTCCATGAAAATGTAGTCATATCTTTCACGGACCGAGGAGATGATTTCCTTGAGCACCTTATGGTCATCTGTGCCCCATCCTGAACTGTATCGTTCCTCTATCAATTTATAAACTTCGTCCTTTTCAAGCGACTCGAATTCAGTTCGTGAGATGAGAGAACGCCCCGTCCATTGTGACAATAGATTTGAGGCTCTTGCCAAATCGCCGAAATCGCAAGGAATAATGACATCTTCAAGAGAACAATCTCTCCTTAACACATCAAGCATGCTTCTTGTTGTTTTGTCACCAAGCGGAATTGCAATGCCCTTTCCTGCCACCATGTCAAGGTTCCTCTGGGGGTCCAAGTTTATGGATAAAACCTTGTATCCCTGTCGAGTCAGTGCAGACGCAAGTGAGGATACGGTTACTGTTTTGCCCACCCCACCTTTTTGGTTCGTAACAGATACCACAACTCCCATCATATCACCTTCCATATTTATTGGATTTAAGTATAGCATGAGATTTCACTTTATGCAATCATTTTTCTAGTCGAATCTTGACGCGATGCTTTTATTGTACTTCCAAGGGATTAGGAATAGGTTCTACATAAATTTAATTTGCCTTTTTGAACATTTTTGGCTCTAATACGCATGAATACTATAAAGTATGATAGCTATTGCGAACAATTTAGCCGATTTGGTCTAGGGCACTGAGCCGTCAATCTGCTCTTGCATCCAGCGGAAAATAAGACTTGAAAGCGATTTGACACGGTGACAAATGGACGGCCAACTTTCATGGATGCCCGATTTGACACCGTGTCAAATCGGGAGGTATTATAATCCTTTCGTTCCTGTAGTAGGCTTATTTGACACCGTGTCAAATGGGAGCTTGCAAATGTGCTCCAACCTCCCTACATTACATTTGACACCGTGTCAAATCCAACAAGGACAGGTTCCTGTTGGGTCCCAGGGTGTGGAATTTGACACCGTGTCAACCGCTGGGGCGAGGGTTTCAATGGGGGCCATCTGTGATTATACCAAGGCCACATCATTATGATTATGGACTCGGCTGACTGATTACAAAGAACTCTGATGCATATCATATCAAATGAAAGGAGTGGTCTTGTGTACTTCTTGTGGAAAAACAAACCACGGTCCGTTCTGGGGCATGCCCTGAACTGGATTCCTGCCTCTGAAATACAGAAGCGTCTTGATGAGGTTGGCTGCTTTACATCAGCGGAAGAAGCGAGAATGTATATGCAAACCAACTTCCCCAGAAGCGGTGTTTCAGTACTCAATCGTAAAGTATTCCAGCAAAAAGTAAAGACCAGGAAGACGCCGCAGTTCAAGCCGATTGCCTATACGATGCCAGAAAAAGGACCGGCTCCAGAAGACGGACATCTTGTGTACGCAGACTATCTGGACCGGCTTGTAGGCGATGCTGTACCTGGAGCAAATACCGTGGTATTCCCTCCCGCAAACATTGAAAAGACTAGCAGGACTGAATTGATTTCAAATGTCAGGCTATTACTGGAGACGGTTCAACGCGGGCTTGAGTCGCTGGATGAGCAGGAGGACGACCTGCGCGATAAGATTCGTCAGCTTGATTTGGCTACATCCGACAGGCTGCATCAGGCCGAACTCCATGAGCTGGATGATGAAGCGTGTAAGGCATACGTCGCCACGCTGAAAGAAAATCTCATCCTTCGCCGCCGTTACAAGAACGAACTCCAGGCAGTACAGGCGGCAAAGGATGTTCTGAAATCGGTGAGTGAAGCGGATACGAAGGCAGGGCTTCAGCAGATTGAGGACCTGGGGAGCCAGTCGTATCACTGCCGAGTGTTGACACAGAAAGACAACATCGTAAAAATGACAGCAAAATCGTGAAAGGAGGCCCTATATGGAAGATAAGCGCGTGGCAAATCTCGTCCTGGTTGAGTTTCCGCGGAAAACAAGTTACTTTGTTGGAGCAAAAACCCTCGACCTCTCCGGCGGCTCTATCTGTATCGTGTATGACGACGGCTCTTATGAGCAAAAGCCCATGGACAATGGCATGGATACCGAGTTTAGTTTTGGTCAGGAAGGGCCGACACTGGTAAAATTGAAATACGGCGGCCAGGAAACATTGTTCCAAGTTCAGGTTCAGCAGCCGCAGGTCCGGCGATTCGTGGTGAAGAAGCCACCCGCGAAGACGCGTTATCTTGCCGGAGAGAAGCTTGACCTCACTGGACTGGTATTGTTTGCGGAGTATGAAACCGGAGAGAAAGAGCCCTGGTCAAATCTGCCTGAGGTTGACTATACGGTCAAAGACGGCGAAGCGGTTTATCCGCTAACCATCTCTGGAATCACCATCCCTATCTACATTAAAGTTTCCCCGGCAAAACTCGTTGGAATCCGCATAGGTAAACTGCCGGACAAGACCGAGTATTTGGAACGGGCGGAAGCCTTCGACCCATCCGGCGGAACCATTATCCAGACATTTGACAGTGGGGCCGAGAAGGAAATCCCATTGACAATGAACTCTGTATGCGGGTTTAGCAATCTCGTCACCGGGGAGCAGACGCTTACTGTTCAGGTAGGCCCAATGACCACAACGCTCCAGGTGATGATTCGGCCCAAGCAGGCGACAAGGCTCCAGGTCATCTCCAGCCCGGCCAAAGTGAACTACATTGAAGGCCAGGACATCAGTCTGGTCGGGCTGAAACTTTCGGCGGAATACGACAATGGAGAGACTCATGTCGTTGAGGAGTTTGACTGGGAACCGAAGACGGCCAACCTCAATACCATGTGCGTGATGGTGTCAGCTGACGGCGCATCCGCTGAAATCGCAATCGGTGTCAGTCCGCGTCAAATCACGGGCATCTATGTGGAACGCCTTCCCGACAAGGTGAAGTATCTGGAAAAGAAAGAGACGCTGAATGCGGAGGGCGGTCAGCTGCGGCTGGAGTATAACTTTGGCAACCCGAGCATCATCCCAATAAGCAATGAGATGGTTCATGGGTTTGATAACCGGCAAGCCGGCGAGTGTAAGGTCGAGGTACAGTACCAGGGCTTTACAGCAACTTTTCTTGTAGAAATTACGCCCCAGCAGTTGATTGGAATACTAATTACAACGCCGCCCAATAAGACAAACTATGCGCCGGGGGAGAAGTTTGACCCGGCGGGTATGACGGTATCCGGCTTTTATAACAACGGGTTACTGCAGCCGATTACCTCCTACGCCATTATGCCAGACAGGCCGCTGGAGAATCAGGATGTTGCGGTTATCATTGGCAATATGGATAAATCGGCGGTCGTGGCAATTACGGTTGACGAAAAATTTCGGGAGCCTGAACCGGAAGTTCCCATCGAGGAGTTCCTGGCACAAATCGCCCCGGAACCCGAAGCGGCGCCTGAGCCGAAGCCGGAACCTGAGCCAGAACCCAAGGGTTTGCGACGGTTCTTCTACCCGTCGGCGGCCAGGCTGCGTGGCCTTCACGACGACTGAGATTCCTGATTGTTGACAAAAGGGAATGTCGGCGGCATCCAAGGGGGAAGTCCACGACGGCTCGACACTGCTACAGAGCACGAAAAGCACCTTGCCAGATGGCAGGGTGCTTTGCTTTACAGCCACATCGGGCCGTTTGAGAAGAATTTCCCCAACCGCCGCCATCTTTCTTTTGTCAACCCCGAGTCTATGGCAAATCAAAAAGGCGGCAGTCACCAGACTACCGCCCGTTGATGTTCAGAAAGAGAGGCTAGGCAGATTCTTTTCCCAAAAGAGAGAGGATGGGATTCCCTGTATGTGCGACAACCTTCCCGATGATGTTTTCGTAAGGAATAAAGCCATAGGCACGGGAGTCCGTAGACCAATCCCGATTGTCGCCCATCATGAAGAAGGAATTTTCAGGAACTGTAACCGGGCCGAATGTTCCAGCGGTCCCCGGCTCCGCAGTATAGTCCCTGTCCTGCACCTGGCCATTTACATAAAGGTGTCCATCGGCAACCTCAATAGTGTCTCCAGGCATACCGATGACACGCTTGACGAAAACATCGGATACGGAATATCCCATGTCGATATTTGCCTTGGTAGCGGGACAGAAAAGCACAATATCCTCGTGGGAAATATTCTCTACGGGGAAAATTCTTGAATAAAAGCAAATGTCGCCAAGGTTGTATGTTGGGTACATAGACCCAGATGGAACGTAGCCAGATTTGAAAAGCAAAGACACGGTGAAATAGGCAGCAAGGGTCACTGCGCATGTAACAACCCTAACGATTGTTGTGTAGGCGTCGCTGGAAATACCCTTACGCACGAGAAATCACCTCCTGGGTAATAAAGAGCGAGAGCTTCAGCTGAATCAGCACGAGCGTGGCAAGCAGCAGGGCAATGGGGATGCCCAGGAACAAGCTGACGCCGCAGAGGAAACAAACGATGGCGAAGAGGGGAATCGCGTGAACGGGCATCTTGAGCCCGTCCAGGATGTAGCTCAGCGCAGAATGTCCCTCGCAGGGAAGAGACATGCAGATAATCATCAGGTAAGCTGCGAATTTAACAATAATAGAAGTAAAAGGTCCCATAGGAACACCTCCGAAATTTTTGTTTGATAATCATATTATATGCAGGCTGCGGGAAAATTAACACCAAAATCCCAAGATATTGGGTTGCCCGCCCTCTGTCCACACATTATATCCCCCGGCAAGCTTCCCGTCAAATAAATGTTCCGAATATTTGTCGGGGTTGGCAAATCTAACGGAGGGAATCTGCATATTATTGGATGAGAATATCTAGCTATCGCCAAAATACCGCACAGAAAGGAGGATGCGCAATGGCTCAGGAAGGCTACTGGTTCGAGGTTGAGACAGAAGAAACCTCATTTCTAGGGAAACTGAAGCTCAATGCGGCTGTCAACACAGAAGCTCGTATTGTGGCGTGCATATATCGAAATTCCGACACGGGATACAGCATCTATAACGTGGAGGATGCAAATAATCGTTGGTTCAAAATCAGCGGATACTTTCCTACAGACCTCAAGCTGAATGCGTTTTATAGCATGGAGGGAGTGGTGAAGGACGGGAAATATGGAAGAATCTTACAAATTGATAAATACAAGAGCGCCATGCTGCAAAGCGAGGACGGCATCCTGACAGTTCTCCGTACGCTGCCTAAGCTGGACACAAGGGCCGCTTACATCTATCAGGAGCTGGGAGATGAATCCCTGGACCTTATCATGAGCGACCCGGAGGTGGTTGCCAGGAGAGTCAAGGGAGTCGGGATAAAACTGGCCAAAGAGTGGCAGTCGCAGCTCATGGAGTTGAAAGAGAGCGATATCATTCTGCAAGCTCTGCGAGACTACAAAATCCCGTTGCCGGCGGCAAAGGGGCTTCTGGAAAAGTATCCAGACATCATTGAGAGGCTGAAACGCAGCCCATATTTCCTCGCTGAGGAGGTCCGTGGATTCTCTTTCCTGGACTGCGATAAGATTGCCCTGGAGAACGGTTACCCGCTGAATGGGCAGGAGCGTTTGCAGCAGGCTATGCTCTATGTTCTGCGCCAGGCGGCCAGCGTCCGGGGCGACTGCTATGTGCCTTTACAGGAGTTCAGAGAGCAGGTTCGCAGATATCTGGATGTCCGCATTGACTATAAGGCTGCCCGGTCCATGCTGGCGAAGAAGGTTCCCCTGTCGGTGCATGCCGGGAGCCAGGACTACAAGGTGGATGAAGAGGCGCTGAGAGAGGCCTTCGCAAAGTGGAAGAAAGGGGCCGGGAATCTGCCGTTCTCGTTTGTGTGCGCCAAGGTGCCCGATGAGGACCTGGAATCCGCCTTTTACTCCCTCCGAAGCATCAACTACATCATCTTGGAGGATGACCGGGTGTTCCTCGGGTACATGCACGACGCGGAAGTTGCTATCTCGAACCGCCTCTGCAACATGGTGGAAAGCGAATTCTGCGACTTCCCGAATGTCGAGGAAACGCTGGATAAAATCTGTCAGGAGGAGGGGTACGTGTTGGAGGAACGGCAAAGAGAGGCTGTTCTCCGATTCTGCCGGGCAAAGGGTGGGGCTTTCGTTCTGAATGGCCGGGCTGGCTGCGGCAAGACCTTTACCCTCAATATTATCATCAAGGTCCTGAAAGAGCTATACCGGGCGCAGGGAGAGTATTTCTCCGCCAAAATCATGGCGCCAACAGGCAAGGCTGCCCAAGTGGCGAATCAGTCGACTGGGCTCCCGGCAAGCACTGTTCACAAGGCCCTGCACCTGGTAGCGGACAGCAATGAGGATTCTGAGGTCACCATTGCGGGCGAGTGCGTTGTGGTGGATGAGTTCTCAATGATGGGGCTCAGCCTGGCTGCCTCGCTGATAAAGGCGATTGCCGGGGGTGTTAAACTGATTATCATGGGCGACTACGAACAGCTTCCCAGTATTGACGCCGGCAACGTCTTGCGAGACATTATTGAGTCTGGGGCCGTCCCGGTTGTGACCCTGAATGTGGTACGCCGCCAGGCTGAGGGGTCCGGAATTCTGTATAACGCGAACCAAATCCTGGAGGGGCAGCCAATCCGCTCAAAGGTTGTAAAGGAAAAATCCCTGGAGAACAACGCTTTCCTATATCGGGCCGAAACTCCGCCGGCGTGCCGGGACAAGATTGTCGAGATGGTTATGAAACTGAAAAGAAGAGGTTTTGCCATTGATGACATCCAGGTGCTCTGCCCACAGAAGATGACGGATGTTGGAATCGATTCGCTGAATTACTTCTTGCAGCAGGCTCTCAATCCCCCGGCAGGGGGGCTGGAGTGCTTCTCGAAGGAAATCGAAATTCGGAATGAGGCGGGGCAGCCGGAAAAGACAAGGCTCATGTTTCGGACCGGCGATAAGGTAATCAACACCGCCAACAACTACGACATGAAGTTCTACAATTACTCAAAGGCTATGGGCTTCACCGAAGACCTGACCCGGGTAGGTATTGTAAATGGCGAGGTGGGGAGGATTGCGAAAATCATGGAAGTCAAGGACGGCAAAACGACACATCGCAGACTGTATGTCCGGTATGGACCCAACCAATATGCGCTATATGAAGACGACTGGTCGGAGCTATCTTTGTCGTACGCTATGACCATTCACCGTGCGCAGGGTAGCCAGTGGCCGGTGGTAATCGCGCCTATTATGACCTGCAACCGTCGGATGCTGAATCGGAAACTCTTCTATACACTTTACACCCGCGCCCAGAAGACGAGCATCATCTATGGGGAGTCAGAGGCTATCCAGCTGGCCGTGGAGAATGACCTGACCAGTAAGCGCAAGACGTGGCTCAAAGAGCGTATGCGCTCAAGGGCGGGACTTGGTTGACAAAAGAAGATGCGGCAGGCGGCCAAATGAGAGACTCAAGAGGCCCGATGCAGGCTGCCAGCAGTGAGATGCGGCTCGTTTGTCCCGACAACAGGGGCAGACGGGCCGTATTTTCACCGGCGCACGTTGGCCCCATTGCTTATTAAGCTCTCCGTAGTAATCCTTGGAAATGCGCCCGGGAAGAAGCCATGATTGCCGGGAAACAGTGCGGAATCGTCAGTAAAATTCCAAAAGCCTCATTATTCCGCCGGGTTTCCGTTGTAGCTTCTGTTAGTTTGGTTATCGCTATGCTCGCTGGTTGGATGTCGTAGAGCTTATCTGGCTGGAGTGGTCGCCTGGGTGTTTTCTGCCAGGTGAATGTTCTCTGGCATACTCGGTTGGCTGGGCTGTATGGGTACCTTCTGCTAGGTAGATGTTTCGCAACTCTTTTGGCTGATGTGGCCGCTGGGGTTTTCATCGCTGAAAGGCCGGTGGTTGAGGTTTTCCTGTTTGGAGGTGACAGGCTGTCCCTTTCAAATGGGCCTCTGGAGGTTTCGCCGCAGAATGGGCAGCGTTTGAGGGCTTTCCCGCTTTGCGGAGCTGGTGGTGTAGAATGGCCAGCGATTGAGCTGTGGCTGGTATTCAAAGTTGGAGGAGGCGCACTGTCGCCAGAGAAACCCGCATCTGGTCCGCCGGGCCCTTACCGCCCCCCTCAAGAGAGCATCACCAACGTCCCGACATCTCCAACCCTATCCTTTTCTGCCCTAAAAGCCCGCCAGACGGCCTCAACACCTCCTGCCCATCCTCCGACTCCTCCACAGCCCAAGCTCGCTCTAAGGCCCCTTAAAATTCCGCACAGCGAGGGCAGCTAAAAGGGGCAACTAGAAGCATGATATCTTCATATCACAGTCTCTCCCTAAAGCATATTGTTTGCATATTATTTTGATATTGCTCCAGAATTTGTGATATAATCAGGATATTATCTTCTTATGGTCTTCATATTGCCATCCAGATTCACCGCCACAAACCGCCCAGACCACGCCAAAATAGCAAAAGAGGCTCTTCCGAGACCCGAAAACCAGTCCTCCAGCCCCATTTTCATGGGCAGACCCCCACGGGCGGAGCATATAAAAGTCGTATGACCTTCTTATTCTTTTAATATTTGCTGCATATTAACATCATATTACGGCTCTTTTTTGGCCCCAGACTGAACGGAGAGGGGCGTTTTGCCTGATTTAGGAAGAAAAAAGAGCATATCATATAAGTAGCGAATATCAAAAGAGCATCCTTCCGCCTGGGTTGTGGGAGGGAGAAAGGAGTGTGGATACTGGACATGCAGCAGACACACGGTAACGCAAAGGTAGTCCAATTGTTTGGGGCCGCGACCGATGCGCGGGGCAACTACCTTGATGAGTTGAAGGAGGTCAATGACAAGCTTGTAGAGATTTCGAAGCGGCATGGAGAGCCCATCCGGGCGGTGCTGGCTGATTTGACCTATGTAGTCATCGGAAGGGATATCATGGAAACCATTGAGGCGAGCTACGACTGAGTTCCCGGCCATGCCAGTTTGAGATAAGAAACCAAAAGAGAAGGAGTTGATAGTTTGGTATATTGCTTGTCTGATATACACGGAGAGTTCGAGAGGTTCCGGCGTATGCTGGAGCTTATTCAATTTTCTGGCGATGATACACTGTATGTCCTGGGCGATGTGGTTGACCGCGGCCCAGACGGTGTAAAGGCCCTTGAATACATCATGGGGCAGCCGAACATCCAGATGCTGATGGGAAACCATGAATGGATGTGCCTAGCGGTCCTTGGCCCCAACAGCCAAGCGAAGGCAAAGAATCTATGGGAGCTGAATGGGGGAGGCCCAACGTACATCGAGCTGGTAGAGAACCGTAACCGGGAGGAGCGTGGGAGCGTCCTGAGCTTTCTGGAAGGTCTCCCGGTTTCCCTGGATATTGAAGTGAATGACCGGAAGTTCCACTTGGTTCATGGGTATCCGGGCGAGACTCTGGAGGACCAGCTTTGGGAAAGACCGGAGGCGAAAATGCTCCTGCGGCCAATGCGCGGGAAAACGGTTATCGTCGGGCATACCCCGGTTCAACTCCTGCTGGGAAGAGAGGATGAAGTCCCCCTCATCTGGCACGGGCCGGGCATCCTGGATATCGACTGCGGATGCGGCCACATGTTCCCGAAACGGAAATTAGCCTGCTTGAGACTGAATGACATGAAAGAATTTTATGTGTGATGTGTGAGAAGAGCGGCTCGCCGGGATGGCGGGCCGCTTGTTTTGTGGAATAGAATTCGAACGACTTGCATAGAAACAAACAGCATTAGATTTTGGCATATACATAAACCCATAAGCCCTCACCTGCAAGGGGAGGCGGGGGATTAGGAGAGAACAACAATGCGCTACAAGTTCACGTTGCTGAAGGACTTGCCGAACCATGAAAAGGGTAGGGTTTTCAGGTGTCTTGGGGTAGAGAAGCATACTACCCGCGCGTATGGGCCGGAGGTGCCCTGTTATGTGATTGACGACAATGGACACTGCGTGTACCAAGAAGTTGGCGGCGTACTTGACAACACGGCGTGGTTCAAGAAGGAAATTGACGAAGACGCACTGACCTCGCTTGCGTGTCCGAAATGTGGCTCCGCTCGCGGTGTACCCTTTAGTATTCAGTGGTATAACCGCGACCGTGACAGCGATGAATACGGGGTGCAGTACGCGGTAGGCATGGAGTGTGTCTGCGGCCACAAGCATATACTGTATGGTACAGAGGGCGGTATCCGGCGGATAAAAAACCAGCTTGGAACCGTTTGATTATGGACGAAAGGCCCGAGGTAACGATTTGTTGCCCCGGGTCATTTCTTCCTCACGTATTTTTCAGTTGTTTTGTGGAATGAGATTTCGGCGCTTTGCATAGAAAAGAACAACATCAAATTCTGGAAAACTTCATTTTCCCTGGACTGTCTCATTTGATTTCCCAGACGGTCCATACGGGCTTGTCTGTTTACATATTCAAGCCCGTAAGCCCTCACCTATACAGGGAGGCGGGGACAAGGGGAACATACATATGAAAGGCTTTACATCTCAGAAAATGAGCTGGTTCCTGGCTTCCGCAGAAGAAAAAATGACCTCCGTCAAATTCTATCAGCACCTTCTGGACCAGCAGCGGCTGGACCCGGAGAGCTTCGTTGTGGGTACAGCGAAAATCGCCGGCGAGCGCAGAGTTGTGGTTTTAGGAGAGCATGCGGTCGAGCGCGGTACTAAGCGTCTCTTCTGTGCGTTCCCGCATCAGCTTCTGAAGCTGGCTGTCGAGACCCTTGAGAACCCTCTGGTTGGCAGTGTGGTTTACGACCATCCTGTGGGTCTGGAGGACAAGGAGATTGTGGTTCTCAATGAGGATGGCAAGAACTCTGTCGTTGTCATCCTTGAAGAAGAGGGCTACACGCTCTGCTTCGAGGCAGGTTACCAGTACGTGCTGCTGAAGACGGTTTGGGACAACTGGACGGCTGATGGCGCGTTTCGTGTTAACGGGGAGGACTATGTGCTCCGTATCCGGCCCAGCACGTCGGTTTCAAAGGAATGAACAGCAAGCGGCCCCGGGAGGTTTCTCCCGGGGCCATCTCTTATTTGTCGCAAATGATACCGTCATCCTCCATATAAGGCCTACCTGCGGGAACATAGCCCTCAACCGGGGCATGGGAAGCGAGGAACTCCTCATAGCGTGTGATGCCCCGCTGGAAATAAGCAATGCCACGATGGAGCTTGCTGCCGGCGGGGGCAGCGGTAGCCTTCCCCAGGGTGGCCTGGAGAGAAGCGAGGGACTGTTGGGCAGCACGGTACTCGGCAGGGGTGCAAAAAATTTTATCAGACATAAAAATACCTCCTCAAAATGGGCGCACCAAAACAAGGGCGCTCTTTCAAAGAGGATTATAGTATACATCCGAAACAGGAAACTGTCAATAGGTTTGGGAAATTTTTTTGGAGAAGCGGCCACCCGGGAAGGAAGGGCGGCCGTCTTTGTGGCAATAGGCTCGGCTCTGGGCTTCATGGGGGAGGCTTTGTCAACACGCCGCCTTGAGGGGTGGTTTCTTTTTACGCCTGTTTCCAAACAGCATCGGGCCTCAGGACGCCCACGCAAAAGCCAGCCCCCATTCTTCTTTTGCCAACATTCGCCCCCTATACGACTTCGTTGAAGTGTTCCTGCGTGGTTTCCAGTTGCCGCCGCAGAATTTCTCTCCACAGATTCCCACGAATCTCTCCAGGGCCTCTGGATACTTTGGTGCGGAGAATGCGCCCATCGGCCAGTAGCTTCCGGTAGAAATAGTGGTCGGTTTCCTTGTAGAGCTCCCAACCATCGCGTTCGCAATATCGCCTCAGTTCCTTCCAGGTTGGCACAGCACAGCCTCCTCCAGTTCCTCTGGATTCTTGGCTGTCAACGCCTTCATAATGTATGGAAGATGCGCCTTTCTGTTTGGAGCGGCGTAGTACTGTTGATATTCAGCATAGTACTCATCCGCATACTCCAGAATATCCTGCACCAGGGCCTTCTTTGCGGAGAGAATATCCTTGCCATTTGCAATAATATCCATATCACGCAAGGATAGGGTCACGGACCCATCCTCCTCAAGAAACTCGTCGGCAACATATTTCACATCGGCTACCAATGCCGAAATTGTCTCAATTGAGGAAAGCATCATAAAGTCCCGGGTCCGCCGGATAAAGGCGGGTCTTTTGCGTATAACAGAGTCCATAACACCGCTCCAACCATTCCGGACTTCGCTTGAGCATATCGCGTGCATCTCCATCATCTCCTTTACACCTCCATTCTAGTACAAGTTGTACGACTTGTCAATGCTGTACGACTATTATATGTCCGCAAAGCAGGGATTATGTCTCCGTTCCCCAAAACTGTATCTGCCCGTCAAGATAAGATTTCCTCTCTTCGCATATCATAACCCAAAACAAGCCAGAAACCTGACGAAAAAAGGAGAAATTGATATGCTTACATATAGCAAAGACGAAATTGCCAGTCAGCTGGCCTGGGAGCTGATGCAGCAGGGCACACGGGGCCTGACCTCTGTTGCCGTCTGCCTTCCGGAGCTGACCATTGCCGGTGGCTTCTATCACCTGTGGGACAACCCGTTGCTGGTCATCCCGCACCTGTTCCTGCTGAATGAGGAGACGAAGCAGGTGGCAGACCCCCTTCGTGCTGATAGCGAGGAGGTCACCACCTATTATGTTGCTGGCACCCTGGGCAATGGGAAGCGGCCAGGCTGCGAAGATAAGTCTGATTTACAGCGGTTGCTGTGGGACATCAGTGACATGGAGAAAGAGCTGAAGTCCCAGGGCTTTACTGTAAAGCCGTTCTGCTGGACATTACACGCAATCGTGTGAACTACTCGGCTACAAGTAGCCGAGCTTCCAAGCAAGTCTGCGGTTTCCCGTAGGCTTGCTTATCTTTTATTCCTGCTTATCCGGACTTACAGGATGATTGACAACCATCCAAGCCGTAGCACAACAGGCTATCCCCGGTGAACCACCGGTTCAAGAAATTTTGCGGCCATCAGGCCGCACAGAAGAGCTGGAAGCCCTCCCGGTCTATGTTGACTGCCGCCTGGTGGTCTCTGTCCATAAGATTGCCGCACTTGGGGTAGCAGTATAACCTATCACCCAATGTAAGAGCCACCCCAATCTGGGGTGGCTCTCTCTTTCGGTTATTCATCGTAGAACTCCGTGCCATCGATGCGTACGACATGGGCAAACCAGTCGAAATCATCGGGCAGTTCAACCCCGAAACCGGCCAGGACGGATTTGAACTCGTCCAGCAGCTCATCAGGGCTTGAGTAAGCGGGAATAAACATGTCGGCCTTGCGCGATGCCGGAATGAAGAACGGCCCGTCATCTCTTGCACAAATGCAGTTTCGGATTGGTGACACGGCTCTTTTTGGGAACAGTGTCGAGATTGTACCCGCAAAGGGCATGGCATAATAAACCCGGTCCTTGTCCTCATAGAGGTCCGCGAGTACAAACGACTCGGAGTATCCATTGGGAAGGAGCCCGTTTTTCGCCTTGTCGGCAAATGCCCCTTCGTCGATGATTTTCTGAATTTCCTCGGGGACGCAGCCATACTCCACATCGTGAGCAAGAATCATATGTGGCGCAACTTCGCGCGAAATCCAGAAGCCGATTTCTTCAACCTCTCGAATTTTTCCAAATATACATTTCATAGAAGTCTACTTTCAGTCCTCGCAGAACTCGAATTTCGGGTGATACAGGTCACCCACGTTGCGGAAAAAGAAGCGCTTTCGATTGAAGGTGATGGAGAAATCGCTAAACTTGACGACTTTTTCTTCTCCCTGGTGCTCTACCAGCATCTCCCCATAGGGGAAGATGTGGTGGTTCCCATAAAGCGGGACTGTGTAGGAGAGAATGCTTACACAGCGCATGATGTCGACCTCCTTAAATTTTCTGGAGGATGTTTTCCAGCTGGGATTTCTGCTTACCGGTAAGGGAGAGACCATCACAGTTGGCAAGCATATAGTCCAGGGCGCACCGGCAGAGCGCCCCCATGCCCTCCTCCGGGAACTTGCCGAGGCAGAAATAGGTCAGGTCCCCATCGGCGACAATAGTTGCGTAGCTGGCGGTAATGAAGAGGGCGAGGGATTCGCCCTGGTTGTAACACCAGTGGGGAGCTGCTTCCTCCAGAGAGGGGATAGGAATGGGTTTGTCATCGGGCTCTGCGGTGTCATTCAGCTCCTGAAGCTTCGCGGTAAATGCGGCGTGCATCTTCTCCCAAGCGGCCGTCTGCGTTTCGGAGGCAGCCAGAACCTGGATGTTGGTAGTGTAATTGTCAGCCTTGGTTACGAGGTACATGATGAATTCTCCTTTAGCCGTAAATTTCGAGAGGCGCGACATCCATGGTCTGAATGGCCAGGCCATCATCGAAGTGGGCACCGTTCTTGCCCCTGGTGACAGCAATACCAAGCTCAGCCTGCTTCCCCTGGATTTCTCTCTCCAGAGCCTCCATGGCGGCATCTTTGCCCAGAAAGACGGTGATAACGCTATCCAGGGTTCTGCCGTCACAGTAGTCGCTGGTAAGCCCGTAGAGAGGCAGGTCATGCTCCACAATGGAGTAGTAGGTCATGTCGTCGCCGTCATAGATGGACGCGCCATCCTCGGTGATGCTGGCCCTGCTGCTATAGAGGTCGTATTCCCAGCCCTTTTCAGCCTCTTCAGCGCTGGGCGGGGTGCGGTTGGGGAATGCCTCCTTCAGACCAGCCACAAAAGCGTCGTACATGCTGGCCCAGGCGCCGTCCTTGCATGTGGAAACGCCCTTGATGCCGATGTTGGTGTCGGTGTTGTTGGCAGAAAGTACGAAAAACATATCTTAATCCTCCTCCAAAATTTTCTTGTACGTCAGGTTGCTTGAAAATTCCATGCTGCGGTTGAGTCCCGGGACAGCTTCCTTGAAGGCCTTGTTGACGGATTCCACGAGCTCTCCCAGCCGTTTCTTCCAGCCCTCGAATTCCATTGCCGCCTGATAGTAGGAGAAGGCGGCGTGGAAGTCCTTGCCCTGCACGTGAACCTCGGTTTCCTCATCGGGGTCAAAGAGCTCTGAAACTCTCCAGAGCGCATCCAGGACGGAAAAGGGGTTATAGGGGTTTTCAGCATCCCGCAAGTCGAGGAAGTGAATCATGTCTACCCCTCTGGGTGTCCAGTCCTCGATTTCGAAGCCACACTCCTTACCGTTCTCCGTGTACAGAATGACACGAAAGCCTGATTCGTCGATGGCGTTCAGGATGGCTTTCAAGGCCAGCTTCTGCAATTCCATCATCATGCCTCCCTCTTGTTGGGCACGTCGACAGCGTAAATGAGCTTCACGCCATCCCGTTCCGCCTCGGCGTTATCCCTTATCGGGCAGAGGCCGCAGGGAGAATCGTTCTCATCGTTGCCGTTCTCATTGCGGTAGCCGGCGCAATTCCCCCCGCAGATGTGGGGAACTTCATATCGAGGCCGCATCATAACGCGCAGACCGGTGACTTTTTCGTAGACTACCTGCTTGAGGTACTCCTCCGCCCAGCGGTCATAGCTGAACAGCCGGCCGTCAACCGACCAGGGCCAGAGGCCGCCTTCCGGTTCCTTGACGATGGTGATGGTTTTGCCATTGGAGAGGGTGACGACAGTCTCCTTCCCGATGGGGCCGGTGAAGCCGGGCATCAGCTGCAGCAGTGTAGATTCCATGCTCATGATATTATTCTCCTTTACTATTATGTAATTGAATCCTGTTGGGGTTTGGGGTTATCCTATGCGCACCCCTGGAATTTGATTATTGGGCGGACGTTTGGCAAAAGAGAATCGGCGGGTGAAAAATTGGCGGTTGGCTTGAGGTCCGATACTGCTGAAAATCCCCTCCCAGCATGTGCCGGGAGGGGACTATGTTTGGACCTAGACAGATTTGAGTGCTGTTTCTGTGCCATCTGGCATCCTCTTAATGACCTGCAGACCAGACGACATGCACGCCGGACAGTAGAAACGCTCCTGTTTGTCCTGTATAATTGCCTTCAAGGTGGGGGATAACCGCACATATTTGTCCATTTTCTTTCCGCAGTTGGGGCAGAAAATGTAAAACACGGGCTTGGCTTCTCTCTTTTGTTCGCGATAAGCCGTGTACGCCTCATCGTAGTCCCGAGTCGAAACGTCATAGCCATCGGCATCCAGCATCCTGGCTACCTGCTGGAACTTCTTTCCATGGTTGAAGCACCCGGGCACGGTGTGGATGGTCTCATGGGCGATGGTGTTGCGGATGGAGTCTGGGGCGGCGTGCTGGAAGTACGCTACCGAGAAATCCATGGAGTAGACTCCGTTCTTCCGCCGGGTTCTGCCGCAGGACCTGGTAAGGCGCGGGTTGAATACGACGCTTCCGATGGATGCCGGCTCAAGACCCTTTTCCCGCAGCAGACTGCGTACATTGTCGAGTTCGCGAAGAATTTCCCCGATAGTCCAAACGTGACCGTCTGCCTCGTTTTTGACCGCATGAATGCCCGCCAAGGCCGGATATTTACCTGTCAATTCACAACAACTCCTTTTTTCGAAAATTCCTGTTGAGAGTTTGGGTATACTATGCGGACATCGGGAATTATATATCACAGGCGGGCGGATGGCAACTGCTTTAGCAACAAAGGAGAAGGCCCCTCCGCAATGGAGAGGCCTCTGCGTCATGAGGGGGAGTTCTTTTTCTTCCTGACTTTCCAACCGGCGTACAGATATACGATAACGCCGAACACAATGAGGGCGATGCCCGCGTGGCGAGAGGTGATGGAGACGGTCGCCTCGCCTACGGTAATGCCGCACATCGGGAGGTTCATCGCGATTTCGAGGAAAATCGACACCGCCAGCACCGAAAGCATGAAGGCGGAGAGCCGCTTTCTCCTGGTTCTCAGCGCCTTGAGCTCTTCCTCCCCAACATCTCTCGCCTTGGCGTCGGCGAGGGCCGCCTGAAGCCGGAACGAAAAGAAGATGCACGCGAACAGGATGATGGCGCAAACAAGCTGGACCGCAGAATAGGCAAAGAAAATGGTTTCGGACATAGTACATACCTCCAAAATATTTCTCCAGCAGGAATTTGTTTGTTATATGCTGAGTGGAAGCAACTGATTCTAACAAAAGGGGAGGGCCTCTCCGTGGTGGAGAGGTCCATGAGGTAGAGAATTAGGCAATTTTCTTCCGCTGGCAGCGCAGCGTCCACGTCGCCGCGACCATAAACACGGCGAAAATCAGCCCCAGATGGAAACTGGTAAAGGACACGGCTCCCGTGCTGGTGGGGATGGAGAAGAAGTGCTCGTTGCGGACCATCATCAGGCCCAGAAACGTGGGGCACAGGATGCAGGTAGCCACGGAATACCGCTTGGACTTCTTCAGTAGGGCAGCGGCCTCCTCTGGTGTGACGGCTACCGGGTTCATCGCCTGGATGGCCCGGTCGGTTTTCGCGCCAAGGGCCATACAGAGGACCAGGACGACGTTGCAGATGGACTGCGCGATGGAAAGAACGAAAGAAACAGCAGACATTGTGTATACCTTCCAAAATTTTGTTTTCCGCCTTGGATTTGCAATTATAATATGCAAAATGGTGAGCGTTGATTCGGGGATTGCCCCCAAAACAGTATCGGGCCTCACCGGCCCCCATCCCGAACCACACCCAATTTCTTCTTTTGCCAAACAAAAGGGAAGGCCCCTCCCGCAAGGAAGGGACCCGTGGCAAAGCTACTCCGCCTCCGCAAGATAGTTTTCACCGGTTTTCGGATTGACCCTCGTGATGATATTCCCATCCCGGAACGTCTTGACTCGCCACTCGCATTTCTCCCATGCCAGACGCTGGTTGATTTTCCGGCCCCATCGCCGGAGTGTACTCTCAGAGCATTTCCCCAGCGAAACGGCGCCGCTCAGGCCAATTTCCTCGATTGCGAATTGGTATTTGTCCATCATACAAACGTCTCCTTTTTGTTGTTTGCCGTATTCTATGCGAGCATACGGGTTCTGATTATGATGAGGGCCCCTCCGTAATGGAAGGGCCCAAAGCAGGGAGTCAGTTAATGGAAATCTCGTGATTTGTCATGACAGACAGCCTCCTTTCAGGGCTTCTTGATAGCATATTACATATCATATGCCTGGGCGAGAAAGGCAATTATGGCAACGGGACTCTCCATAATGGAGAGTCCCGCCTCTTCTCAGAACACCGCCTTGAGAATCTAATCCCTATCTGCCTTCGTCTTGGCCAGGAATCCCAGGCTATAGCCAATATCAGACGGGCACGATATCGCTTCTTAGCCTCTAAAATAGCGATTCCACCTCTTGCATACCATGCAGGAACATCAATGAGGAGGAAAAAATCTAATGGCGAAAATATACCGTTTTGAGCTCATGTTCATGGGCGAGCTTCAGCAGGTCGGCTTTCTCCAGGGCCTGGATGACATCGGCCTCTCCAACGCAGAGGTCCGGGGACTTCTCAGCATGTTTGACTCGCTGCCGGTGGAAGAACTCGATGAGTCGGTGTCCTTCTGGTTTACCGAGGAGGGCATCCGAACGTTCGAGACGGCCATCAACCGTGTCAACGCCGAAATCAGCAACCACGGCTGGAGCCTGGCGGGCGCTTTCATGGAGGCTCCCGGCGGCGAAAACGCTCTGTTTGAGGAGGACGAAATCATTTACCAAGACCAGTACCAGATTGCATTGTGCAGAGAGGGCATATACGACCTGGTTGCCTGCGGCGACATCGAGTACGTCGAGATATACGATGTAGAGACGTTCCTGATGGCCACGGAAAACGGCGTGATGCTCCAGTTCCAGAAGGAAATCAACGAGCTGCCTTTCGACTCGCCGCCCTCCGTGCTGCGGGACCTCGGTGGGCGCATCGAGGAGGCGCACAGCGAAAAGAAGGGGCTTTGTGGCCTTGAAGTCGATGGGCTGATGTATCAGCTCTGGCAGCGGAACCCGGAGGTTGTTGAGGGAATGGGTTACGAATATTCGGACGACTGAGACATACGTGGGAGCAGGCGATTGCCTGCTCCTTTTTTTTCTAGCGACAAATGGGGAATTGGGAACCAGCATATCATGGCGCAGAAAACGCAAGGAGGTGATGGATGTGTCCAGAAAAACTTTCCATCAATTGTCAAACCAGAAGATGAAACGCAAATCGTTCCATCCTTGGTGCAGGGTCAGGGCGTTGCCATTGATATACGTGTGCAGAAAGCCCTCCTCCAAGTCATAGTCCAGATGGGACCGGGCAGAATTGCCGCAGACCTCCTTCAGCCGCTCCTGGAGCTCCGCAAGTTCCTCAGCACTGAGCCAGCCAGCATGATGAAGCCGGTAGCTTTTGGAGTCCTGCTCCCAGTCGTGCCGGGTGACGAAGGACAAGTTCTCGGGCAGGCCGCGGGGTGGCACTACAGGCTGCAACTTGCCATTGATTCCGGCAACCAAATCAAAGAAGATGCCGTTTCGGAACATATGGGGAGCCGCGTAGTGGTGCCAGGTATCGCCAGACCTGACCTCAATGTGTATGTGGATGGATGCGCCCATAATAATTACCTCACTCTTTCGAATTTTTCCGGATAAGTTTGTGGAATCATATGCAGTTCTGCTAAAAGCGATTCTTACAGCCAAGAAAAAACGCACCGGCCATATCGACCGGTACGTTCCGTTTTGCTATTCTCCGTTCGGCCTCCCAGAGAGCCACTCTTTGATGGCCTCCGGCCCAGGAACCCCATCTTCACAGAGTCCATAGACAACCATGGGAACAATCGATTCTGCCATTTCCTCAAGTGTCATGGCCCTGATTTGCTCGAACCGGGTTTTGGCGGTCGGCAGGAGAACCAACTCGTTGGAATACCAGTTGTTTCCCTCCATGGCACCGGAGAGGGTGTAGCCGACTTCATCGTCGTTGGAATAGTCAAAGCCGGTGACCGTGTAAATTTCATCAGGGTGTTGGCACATGTACCGCCAGTAGTTGGTACCCGATGCGGTGATTTCGACACCATCCAAATCTCCATCCTCAATCACGGGAATGTTCATGCGGACCTTGTCGCCGATTTGCAGGATATGTATTCTCCCTTCAAATCATATTGCGTTGTTCTATGCAGCGCCGAAAAAACATATTCCCAGCGACAGGGAAACAGGCCGGTCCCTGGTGGACCAGCCTGCTTCTGTGCTTGAATCATTTCAGGCCCAGCATCTCCGCCCGGAACCGGGCATCAGAAACCCGAACACGGTATTCCCGGGCCAGGTTAAGAAACCGGTCCTCCAAGTTTTCTAACTGCTGGTAGTCCCGAACGAACATCTCCTTGGGCATCAGCAGCGCGGCGGCAAAGTAGTCAGCCTCGACATCATCGGTGGTTTTTTCCCCGCTTTCATAATGATAGAAGGGGAGGTATCTGTTGTGGTGTCTCAAAATATAATGACCGAGCTCATGGGCTACCAGGAAACGTTTAAAAGGTCCGCCCCGGTCACGATTCACTGCGATTACCCTTCCGTCGACCTTCTCTCCATGTATCATGACAGGCCCAGCTTGGATAACAACAAAACCATCTCTGTTGGCTGGCAGGCCGCCGTTGTAAACTGAGAAACCATGGCTCCTAGCGATGAGGACGACATCCAGATAGTCAACGGGCGTTTCGTCCGAATAGAATCCAAAGCTTATAAGCGTCTCCGCTGCGGCTTGCTCAATTTCCGTAACTCTACTCTTATCCAAAATGCCACCTCCTCTCAGCGATTTTGGGATGACAGACCCTCACAAACCATCGAAGAGATGAGCGTGGAGGCCATCCTGCCAACATATTCCTGGAGCGCCAAATCAGCCTCATTATCCAGGTTGGCGATGATGACCAGCGCGGCGATGATTTTCTCGCTGGGGCTGTCGATGGGGTAGGACAGTATCCGCTTGCCGCCACTCTCAAAGCTGTGGGGTCTGCGGTCCCCAGCTGTCTCCTCGTAGAGGGAGACGCAAGCCTCGACAGAGACTCCGGGAATGTAGCCAAACTCGATGCCAGAACCATGCGAAATGGCGATGGGACCATCAGCGCACAGGATGGCGACATCCATAGTCTTGGGGAGATTCTTTCTCACGGCCTCGGCGGCGAACATCAATTGCCCACAGCTGAGCATGCTGATGGACTTGGTGTTGACCATCTGAATAGTTGTCCGGTTATCGTCCCCGAAAACAGCTTTGACCTCGAAGGTGTCGCCGGGCTTGGAATGGGTTTCCTGCTGAAGCTCCTCGGGCAGAGTGATTCGGCCGTTCTTGCCCATCTTGCAGATGTATTTCTTCTCATCAAAAGTCATGATATTTCCCTCCATAATTCATTGTGGTTCCCTAATTGATTTAGTATGGAATGCTATGCAAAGCGACAAAATCCAATTACGGTTTTTGAGAAAAAGAGGGGCGCCTGGCGCCCCTCTTTCTATCGGCCCTCAGAAGGGCCAGTGTCCTCTTACTGTTCTCCTTCGCACTGTCGGCCTCATCAACCGGGTCAGCCCCTGGTTCGGGTCGCTGGCACTAATCCCCTGACATTCCTCGTATGTCCCCTTGTAGGATGCGGAAACCAGTTTGAGCGGATATCGAAGGGTGATGTTCTTGTCGTGGAACAGCCCGATTCCAAGGCTGCGGTTGAAATCCGTATATCTGTCCATCTCTTTCATAGGCAGAATTCCTGTCCCATCGAACTTCAGCCAGTCACAAATGGAGCCCCTCGCTTGAACCGCCTTGCCAGGGAGTGAGGCGAGTCTCGCGCAGTCCTTCGACATGGGTTGCTCCTTGTTCCAGAAGGCCAGCAACTCGAAGATGTCGTACTGGGGCTCGCCGCTTTTCTTGTGGCCAAGCTGCCCATAGCCCTGGTAGCGGTCCTTAATGAAGCCGCCGCCGAACTCCTGCGGAATTAGCAGCTTGAAGGGTGCCTCGTAAACAATGTTCGCAACTTGCGTAAGGCCATTGGCCTTGGTAAATGAAAACTCTCCCATGATTTTCTCCTTTCAGAGTTTGTATGTATGCTCCTCGGCAGTGCTTGGAGAATGGTATGCAGAGGTGGTGAAAACGATAATGGGCACAAAGGGGGGGGAGTGGCTCGAAAGCCACCCCCCCATTCATTCATATGCAATTTCAGAAGCTTTGGATATGTACAGTCTCCTTATCGCAAGGGATTACCGGCTCTCCGGCGATGCCGGAAAGCGCCTGAGAAAAGTGGCCGTAGCCAGTATCCAGGGGTTTTCGGTTTGCCATAGGTGGCTTCCTCCTTCGATTTTTTGACTTGCTTCTTCCACCCTAACGGGCTATTTACTTGTATGCGAACTGCGGAGAAATTATTCCGGTTTTGGGAAATTTTTCGAGAAAGTTCTCTGGCAGGAAGTGGCTCAGAAAACGTCCACCGTCTCCATGGGGATACAGCAGCACTCCACGTCCGTGTGCTCCGCCAGCAACTCCTGCATGTTCTGCGCTGCCTCAGTCAACGTCCAATCGTTGCCGAGACCGCCGGCGATGTCGCAGAAGATTTCGTTCATGGCGTCGAAGACCTTCTTTGTGGCTCCGGGCTTGTTCTCAAAACAGACCAGAATCATGTATCGCTTGTCCCGCATCGGATTGTTGGGGGTGATGATACTGAGGAAGGGGTCATTGTGTTTCTTTCGCAGGAAAGAAAGCGGAGACTTGCTTTCCTGAGCCCTCATGATTTGCTGTTGGGTGTAGACATTGGGTTCAACAACGAAGGCGATACAGTTGGTTTCGATGGTGGGGTTGAAGGGGAAATCAAGCATAGGGCACGCTCTCCTTGTAAATTCGGTTGGTGGTTATGTACTGGAATACGAGGAATCCCTGGCCGGTTACCGCCCGGCAGATGACGCCGTGGTCCTTCTCGATGGTCGAGCAGAAGTTGTCCAAAATCTCCTGGCAGCTCTTCTGCCCTTTGCATGTGGCGAGCATGGCAGAGAGGAATCCCATAGAGTCATCAAGCTCCTGGACGATTTGGTCGCGCTGTTCCTGACTCTTAGCCTCTACGAAAATGCCACCGATGCTCTGGTAGCCGCCGTTGGGGAACCGCAACAGAATGCCCTTGGCAATTGGATAGGAATTGGGCATGTGAAATACCTCCTTTGGAATAATGGGGTATTCTATGCGGACTCTGCTGATTTGATTACAGAAAAGGCCAGCACCCGAAGGTACTGGCCAATTGCTTAGGCATTCTGCTTTTTCATCGCCGCCGCAAACACCATCCGGTTGAGACCCAGGGACTTGCCAAGGATGTCGAAGTAGTCGGATTCGTAGTGGGTAGGTTCCGTGAATCCGGCAGCCCGGGCATCCTCGCGAGCGGGGAAGACCTCGGATACCATGACGCTCAGAAACCGCGGCGTGTGAACAAAGGCGCCCTTGATTGGCAGTTCCCCGGCAACAGCCTTGAGGACCTGCTGATAGCTCATGGGGTAACCGTTATAGCCACCGGAGAGGCAGTAGACGGTGTCGACGCCTTGCACTAGGTTGTTCCTGTCGAAAACGTCGGCAATGTCCGTGGCCTTGCGGCACTTCTCCCAGCCGCGGCACCCGTTCTTTTCCCAGCAAATGAAAAACATTGTAAAATCCTCCTTAATCAAAAACTATTCGCCACAAAGTTTTAGGGGTTATCGAAGTAGTCATCCCAGAACACATCTCTCCGCCGTCTCTTGGCTTCCAAATCCTTGTTGTCACGAGCATTTAACCAGGCCAACCGGAGAAACCCAACCAGGGCAATGACAGAAGTTCCAAACGCGGCTATCCAAAGCGCAAACAAAGATTCCTGCATGCGTTACCTCCTTTGTGAGATTTGAGGAGATGATATGTTTTTGGGGAAGAAGTTATTCCGTGGATAATAGGCGATGAATCGCTCGCATATAATAAAGCATGCGGATTGGGAGGTTCTGGCTGGTCTGCCAGTATGGCCAAAAGCCTAGCGCCGAGTGCGTAATAGACGGTGCGGCCGGCAACAATCTTCATGCAGATTCGGCTGCCCAGCAGGGCGGCCTGTTCTGCTTGCACGCGGCAAAACCACTAGGCCCTAAGACCTGGCGGTTTTGTTCTTGGGTCAGACGGCCTGCCACGTCCCGTCTTTGATGATAACGCAGAAACTGTCGGGATTAGACTTGGACCGGACAACAATGTAGGGCGGAGAGTCGTCTTCGAAGACGATAAAGACCTCAAATCCCTCGAATTCGCTGGGTAACCTGCCCATATTATCCATGGTAATGGGAAATGCCTGCTGCCACTCATTGTCATCATCGAACATCGGCCGAGTCTCATCGTAGATGAGTCCGTAGAACCGAGAGTGGGTCGGCGGGGTGTTGTGTACGGGCCATCCCTGGGTAAGCTGGGCGCGGGACATACAGCCGTGTTTCGAACTCTCCGCAAGCTGATTTAGGGCAGAAATGAAACGAACGGTATCGAAATTGATGCTGACCATCTGGGCTTCCTCCTTCTGCGGTGGATATACACCGTATTCTGCTGTATAGTATGCAAAGAAGGAGGGTTTGATTATGGTAGGAAAAGAGGTTGTAGTTTTTTCAGAAGCCGCATATAATAGAGAAAACATCAAGTATTTGTCATGACCCCCATGCCTAAAGGCTGGGGTATTACAACGCATTCGATAAGAAGGGAGAAACAATATGGATGCTTTGATTTTACGCCTCCAGTCTCTTGGGTTTGAACACAAGGAGTACCCGGATGGCTGGTACTGGGTTCTCTATCCGGACGCTGAGGAAGAGAAGGTTAAGCTGGCTAAGGCCCTTGGTTTTGAGGATGAATGTTGGGATGGTCCTCCTGACACGGTCTTCATTCAAATGAACGAGGCTGGTACAGACTGGCAATACTGCTTCGACGCCGAGTATGGCCCCCTGGAGGAGCATGAGGCTTTGGATGTTCTGGATGCATTAGGGGAGGGGACGTCATGAACAAGCCGCTGTATCGCTAGACCCGCGACTACGCGGGCGTTCAGGTAAAGCGAGGGAACAGCAAGAAGGTATATGTGCTGGACGATGAGGCGGAGGAACCCCTCGTTCTAGTTAAGGCGAACACCCTGCTGGTGGAATTGGATGAGGAGAAGGTCTTGACTCCCGGCAAGGAGACCGTCAAGCCCATGGGAAGGTTTTATGCCACCGCAGAAACCATCGACCCATATCATCTGGTTCTGGATGTGTTGGATTTTGATGCGGTTTCATACGTTGGAACTCACTAGGAGCGGCCATCAGGCCGCTTCTTTTTGCAGTATCGAGCCTAAAGCCGCCCACATCCGACCGCCGCCACATTCTTCTTTTGTCAATCCTCAAGAATCCAAATCGCAAGTTCTGCATAGGATACCCCCAAACATCTGAAAGGGGATAGCACATATGGGAAACACTATCAACAAGGAAGCGGAGTTCAAGTGGCTGTGCGGCTACGTGGAGCAGTCCTGCTTCGATGAGGAGCTTTGTCGCGACCGCCTGCGGATGCTTTGGACAACCTACTGCCTGCACCACAACACCGACGTGGACACTCTCGTCTATGAGATGGAGTTGCTTGACGTCTGGGGCCTGTTGGAGAAGACCGGCGATGGCACCTCCGAGTGGGGTGACTACGAGGAGTTCAGCAGGTTCATGAGCAAGTATCTGCACTGAGGAGGGGGTTGTATGAAAACAACAGCCAGAAAGCTGAGCCAGCCGGATGAACTCAAATTCATCGGGGACTTTATCCGGCAAAACAAACCAGATGGTGATTTTTGGAACCAGCTGCGTACGCTTTGGACGGCGTACTGTCTGCACCAGTCTGCCCCTGTCGGCTCCGGCGTGTATGGGCATGGGTTCGGGTATTTGTGGGATACCCTGCAGGAAACCGACTCCGCATGGGCCAGCCGCGAGAATTTCGAGGAGTTTCTGTCCGCTTATCTCTGCTGAAAGCAAGAGCCGCCAAGCCCCGAAAGGGACCTGGCGGTTTTCTTTTTCTCAGCGCAGCATGTACAGTTTGGTTACAAAGGCGCACGCTGAATAAATGTTGTCTAGCACGACCTTCCGGCCATGGCAGATGAGCGCATGGTTGCAGGACCGGTCGTCCGTCAGAATGGGGAATGCCCAATACTCGCGGAAGGCGCCATCGTTAGCTGCCCAAGGATATGCCCGCGGGTTATCTCTGAGGCGAGCCAGCACGTCTGCGAGGCACTTTTCCTCCGTGCCGGGCTTCCGCATCGTGCGGAACTCGGCAATGATTTTGCCATCCATGTCACAGATGAGGTAGTCATCCGCCTGAGGCGCGGATGCCACGAGCAGCTTCAGCAGCTTGTCAAAGAAGGTGTCGTCCTCTTCTTTGCGCTTGCTGCGGGCAAGGGATTTAGCGATGGGATGGATTTTGCTGACATAGATGGAGTCTCCGCCGCACCGCTCCTCGGCGTAGTATCCGGCCTTCCTAGCCCAGCGCATGATATCGTCCATGTTTTGGCGGTCGCTATGCTCCACATCCAGGCAGGTGGCGGTTACGCCTTTCTCCTGGAATGTATCCGTGATGACTTTGTCGAACTCTTCCTTTGTCCAGTTGCAACTGGGACTCCAATTCTCCATATTTTGTTCTCCTTTCTTATTTCGCCGGGTTCACCGGCGTATCCACCAACGGCTCATAGTCCGAACACGGATACGGGTCTTCCGCCCGCTCTGTGATGCTTCCATACGGGCAGGTGAGGACCCGACCTTCTGCGAGATGAGCCAGGCAAAGGACATCCCCGCCGTTGCCCATACCATGGAATTCGCACCAAAGCTTCATCGAGACACCTCCTTAACCCATTCGGAAGTGGGGAATCCGTTCTCTGTAAGCCACTCGGCCACGTGATGCCGGTGGCAGAAGTCGCCAGGCTTCTCATAGCATACCAACGCCATGTCCTTGCCGCCGGAAAGCTCCACCAGCCGTCGCACAATGTCTGCTGCATCAAGCGGCCCCAGTACCTCCGCATCGAAATGCTTCAGATAGAATGCGTTGTCGTGATTCTTCTTCCACTCTTGAAAGAACCACCATTTCGGGGCCAGCACTTTGAATTGAGCCCCATGGTACCAGTCCGGAACCCTGCCGCAGATGCTGATGGGCACGATGGAGTCCGGGAGCTGGCCAATTTTCGCGAAATAGGTCGTGCAGATTTTGGGGATATGTTCTCCTTGCATATTTCACCGTCCTTAGAGATTTTGATTTTCCTTTTTGTTGGTTGGCCTATGGTATGCGAAAGGGAGGTAGGTGATTCCGAAAAAGAAAGCCGGCCCCCGCAGCGGGACCGGCACCTTTGTATCTAGGACTGTCTATTTGTATAGGTGTCCGCAACCGGATACTCAGGGTTGCCGGCCCGAACGCATACCGAAGGGCCCTCCGCCCTCTTGATGGGGACAGTTGAGCGAGGCCGGCCATGCCGCACACCTTGGAGGCGGATGCCGGGCAAGCTCTTTTTCATCGCTCCTCTCACAATTTGCGCTCCTTTCCTGAAGTGTTTCACTATTTTCCCTATGGTATGCGGACAGCGAAAGGGATATTCCAGAGGCAGGAAAAGCCGGCCCCGCAATGGGACCGGCTCTGTATATGAGCTGTGACTCTACTGTTTCTGGGCGCGCCCCAGCCAGATGAAGGCCAGGGAGGCAGCCACAGGCACCAGAAGCGCCTTTACGGCCCGGGATAATCCCGGTTTGTTGGCCGAATGGGCCCTTTCCGCTGTTTTCCTGGGCTGTTTCATCGCACCGCCGGACTTGGTCTCCTTGCTGAATACGGGCCATAAAGCCTCGTTGTCGAAGTCGTAACAAGCGCGGGCATAAGCCTCATCAATCGGATACACGCCCGCCACAGGAAGGCCGATGGCCTCGGAGTCCTTTTTCAGAAACTCCCGGGCCTCCTCAAGGGTTGGTTCATCGGTTCCGCGGATACAAATCCATTCCGCAGTGCGGTCATTGCCATCCGAAAACTCGATTTCGAAATACTGAATCTTAGGCATCCTTGAGCGCCTCCTCCTTGCTGATTTGCTCGAATTTGACGACTTCCACCCAGGGGTTCGCGTCCCATCCAAAAAACTTCCGGGACTCCTTGAAGCGGATGCTTTCATCCCAGACGCGCTGCATGGCCTCTTTCGGAGTCCTCGGACACTCGTTCCAGGGACAGGCGGGGTAATCGCCTTCCCTGTCGGCGGGGAAGTACTTATACAGCTTCCCGTCCTTGGTCCAGGCGCAGATGCCCTCGTCCGCGCACTCCTCATCCGTGATGTCCTGCAAGTGCTGGATTCGGATACCGGTGACGCGAAGGAAGAGGCGTGCCGCCTCCATGGGCATGAGAACCGGGCTGTTCCAGTGGCCGGAGCCAACCTCCCACTTCTGAATGAAAGCATCGAGGTCATCCCGCCAGCAGCTTTGGGACTTCCTGCCCGGGAACTGGATGATGGTGTTGGGCCCACCGGATTTGAACTCGATTCTGGCGTCCGCCTCGAAGCGATGGGCAGCGCCAACCCGCCAGGTTTCCTTAACATACAGGGTGTCTCCCAGCTGGTAGGCCATTTTCTCGGCGCAAACCTGATTCCTGCCCGTGTTGAAACGGAAGAAGTCGTTTTCGATGTTGAGGAAGATGGCAGAAGCCGGGGCGAGCAGAGGTTTCCGGATGGAAACCTTGCTGCCCTGTCGGAGCGCGATGGACTCCCAGTCCTTGAAAGAAATTGCTTTCATTCCTCGTCCTCCTTACCATCGGGAGCCTCAAACCCAAGCCCGCATGCTGCCCAGCTGTGGTAGCCAAAGAGGAAGTCGACGCAGGCATCCGGCTCACCGCCGAAGTCGTAGTCCACAGGCCCCTCCATATCCCGAATTTTCGGGGCAATGTCACGAAGCTCCTGGGAGAGAGCCTCTTCGGGAACGAGAATGACATTGGCTCCATCATGGATGTATTTGTCCAGGACCTCCCAATCCTCTTTGGGAACGATTTTCAGATATGCCATAGTTTTGTTTCTCCTTTCTCAAGCCGCTTTAGCCAGGCATTTTGTAGCCCAGCGGATTTCATCGTCTTCGGGGGCCAGGCTGTCGAGGCAGTGGCCCCGGCAGTTCAACCAGGGATGGTTAAAGCCGCAGCGGACGTCCTCGTCTGTAGTAATGACGCTGACACAGACAACAGGTGCGCCGTCTATGAAACCAGTTTTTGCCAGGTATTCGTCCACGTCCTCAGTCACGCTGATGGAATCCATCATCAGCCAGAGCATTTCCCGTTTAACGGGGCGTGTGGGTTTTGTCAGCCACAACTCCCCGGTGAGGGCCGCATCAGGGACCTCCTTGGGAGTGGGTTTATGGACTTCGGACAAGGGCACCTGGTACGTCTGAATGATGATGGGGTATGCCTCTTCGCCTCCCGCCGGAATCGTCGCAAAATGCTGCATGGTCGGGACATTTTCGCAACAGCGCCTGAAGCGGTGCAGGCCGCAGCTGCTGATGCAGTTTTCGAGGCTCTCCGCCACGCAGATTCTTGGAGTCGTTTCGTCTTCCCCGAGCATCGTGTGATTAGCGACCCAGGGAGTGACGGGCTCCAGGTGTTGGAGAGATTCCAACGCGGCAAACACGTCGAGGTAGCTGCACTCGACCCCAGCTTCTACGTGGTAAAGGGTAACGCACTCGTTGCCGGACAGCATTGGTTAATCCTCCTTTCCCATGTTGCAGAAGAAGTCTTCGGGACCAAACGCAATGCCGGCGTACTTCTCGAAGATAACCTCATCAGGGATGTCTACGCTGTCGGCCAGCTCCCCCCAGGAAGGGTTCTTGACGGTCTCGGCGACGTAGGACTGCTTGAGCTCGTTAAGTTCCTCACGGGTAAGCTCCTGAACGGTACGATAGGTCCCCTTCTCGACCGTCTCATCGACGAACTCGATGGGTATATCAGGCATCCGGGCCAGTTCAGCGAAAACATTGTCTGCCGCTGTTCTACTGAACAGCCAGCCTCCATCCTGGTTATAGACATCGTAGATTCCGCTTTTTCTCAAAATAATCCTCATGATATGTAGCCTCCTCAAACTTGATTGGGGTATCCTATGCAATTTTGGGGAATTGGATTCAGGGTTGATAAAAGAAGAACGGCGGGGCCTGATGACTGTGGGGCACTTGAGGCCCGATACTGCAAGAGAAAAGCCCCAGCACTTTGCGAGCTAGGGCTTTTCTGGCGGGGTCAGCTGTTTACTTTTCCCGCTTTGAAGTTGTAAACAGGCCGGATAACCTCCAGAACCTCCGCCGTGGGCTGGATATTCTCCAGTATGGTGGCGGCGTCCTTGTAGGCCATGGGGCTCTCATCCAGAGTGCCGAGAGAGACAGAAGTTGTGAAAATCCCCTTCATAGCCTCCTGGTACTCCTCCAGAGAGAAATTCTCCTTTGCAGCACTGCGGCTGTAAAGGCGGCCGGCGCCATGAGGAGCGGAGAAGTTCCAATCGGGATTTCCCTTGCCGCGGCAGATGAGGGCGCCATCCCGCATGTTGAGGGGGACGATAAACTTTTCGTATGCCTTGGCGCTGACGGCTCCTTTCCGCAGGATGCCGGACTCCGTGTCCACGTAGTTGTGAATGGTGGTGAACCGGTCCACCTGGTGGAGCCCAAGCCCTTTGATGATTTCATTGACGATGATTTGTCGGTTCTTTGCCGCATAGTCCTGAACAATCTCCATGTCATGGAGATAGGCCTCCAGCAGGTAGCCGGTGAGGTAGGCCAGGTCCTTCTGGATGCAAGGGGCAGGGGTGTCCCAGCGTTCCTTCAATAGCTTTGGAATTTCTTTGCTGCGGCCAGACGTCTTCAACTCAGCTACATAGGCGTCAATGCTCCGCGGGTCCACGCCCCGCATCTGGTCGTAGGCCGCCTTCTGGTAGTGCTCTGCTACCTTTCTTCCGACCGCCCGGCTGCCGGAGTGAATGACCAGGCACAGGCGGCCATCATCAAACCGGTCCACCTCGATGAAGTGGTTGCCGCCGCCCAGTGTGCCGAGATACAGACCGGCTACAGATTCGGAAATCTCTCGATACTCCATCTCGGCGAGGTGGGTAGTGGAAATCAGCGGATGGGTTTTCTCCCGCTTGGCAAACCCGGCGGGGATGTTGCTGCGGATGAAAGCATCCAATGCCGGCAAATCAATTTCTTTCTCCTCCAGGATGACAACTTCCATCCCGCAGCCGATGTCGACGCCGACCAGATTGGGGCAGACCTTGTCTTTGATGGTCATGGTGGTACCGATAACGCACCCAGCTCCAGCATGGGTGTCGGGCATCATGCAGATGCGGCTGTCGGCGGCAAATTCCTGATTCAGCAGCCAGATAATTTGAGAAATTCCTTTGTCGTCCACCATATCTGTATAGACGGTGGCTGAGTTGTATTTCCCGTTCAGAACGAACATTTTGTATCCCTCCCTGTTTTGATTTGCGCTATTCTATGCGGACTGCGGGAAAGAGATTCAGCATTGACCAGAGCGTGGATATCCGTTATACTAAAGAGGAGAAAGGGGCGGTGAATCATAACCACTAGAGTTTGTGAAATCTGCGGGGATGAATTCTTCCCCATGAGCGGAAACCAGAAGTATTGTGCTGAGTGCGGCCGGGACCCGGAAAAAGCCCGTCGGAGGTATGCTGCAGCCGTGGCGGCTAACAAGCGGCACGCCGGGGAGGCGGACAAACCGGTTGAGAAAGTTTGCAAAAACTGCGGGAAAACGTTCCTCACCGTCTACAGGGGCAAGGACTTTTGTACAAGTAGCTGCGGGGAAGCATACCGGATTAACCACGCTGAGTGCCCCATTTGCCACACCCGCCTCATTGAAAAAGGCATTACCACTGGGAAGGGGTATTGCTCGGAGGCCTGCCGGGAGGAGGCCCGATTGCAGAGGGCCATCCAGGACGGGGACTATATTGCGTGCGAACAGTGCGGGAAAAAGTTCATCCGCAAGAACTTTGCGAACCGCTTTTGCAGCAAAGAATGTTATGAGGCATACCGGGAGGCAGCCAAAGTGCCGGCAAAGGAACCCGGGAAGAAGCCTGGACTTGCGAAAAAAGTGTGTCCTGTCTGCAAGAAGGAGTTTACGGTTTCACCCCTTCAGATGAGCAAACGGTACTGCTCTGTGGAGTGTCGGAACAGGGCACTGTCCGCCCCTAAACCGGCGGCCGCAAAGCCAGGGACGCATCTCTGCACAACCTGCCGGGTTTCCCAGAAGGCCTGCGAGCGCTTTAGCAGCGGCTTCAAGAAGCTGCCGGAGGGAGCGGAATTGCGGAAGGTAAATGGGCAGGACGTGGTTGTGGCCTGTCCCAAGTACAGATAGCGGAGATTTGCCATGGTTGAATATATTGAGGCGTTTTTGGCACCTTTTCAAGAAGACCCCTACAAAATAGAATGTGAAGGCGGTAACTTACATCGCATCACAAATACAGTGACCGGTTTCTCAGAGGTAGTCAGAGGCAAACGCGGCGATGTGTTTATGAGGGAATGCACCCTCGATGATGAGGGTGACTTTTATGTGTGGAGGAGAATTACTCCCACTAGGCTCAAAAATATGCTGGGGAGAACCGAAAGGGAGGAAGAAGGACTTGAACAATAGGATTGCGGGAGTCAAATTCACCGACGATAAACATCAGGAATTTTACATTGCGATGATGGCAAGGGTCAAGAGGAACGACTGCTACCACCGTGCATTCTTCTATGTCATCGGGCTGACAGACGACACCCGACGGCATATTAAGGACCTGTTTGATTTTGAGGAGGATGGAATCAAACCGGAGGGTCTGGAAAAGGGCTGGCAAACCAGCGGAAGCAGTCGCATTTGCCGGATGGCCTTCAACCTCTGGGGCGGCTATGTGGAAGGGGGCGCGGAGGCCGAGACTACGCCGGATAACCTGTTCGCTTGCTCATTTGCCCCATACTTTGTGGAAGGACTAAAGTTACGGTTCCCGGAGAACTTTGCTAGAGGCGCCGTCCATGCTGAATAAAGCACGAAAGTGGGAGTTGGAGGACATTTTCTTCCACGAAGACGAAGACCCCGAGAACCTGACTCTGGAGGAACAGGAGTATTGGAGCAAACTCTTGGCACAGCGGGGGAGGTTTTGTTTGTAATCTCTCAAGAAACTGATTTTCTGGAAACCGCATATCATTCTCCAATTCTGCTTAGGAGAATTTGCACCCCGGAAAGGAGATTTTTCATGATTTCATGGAGAGGCTTACATATTTTGTTCTCATGGAGCGGATGAGCAGGATGGATGGTTCGCCCCCTCGGCGTGTCTGTGTGGAACCAGGCCGGAGAGCTGAATACGGTTTTTGTCTGTCAAGGAGACAACAAGGCGGCTCTGGAGATTCCGACGGAGCTGTTCCAGCACCTTCGGGACCTGGAAGCCGTCTATAACGCCACTATTCAGTGGGACTACGAATCCTTTGCCGTCTGGGCCGAATCTCCCCATCTGTCGGCCCTCGCCTAACAAAACACCTCCCCCGCCGCATGGCAGGGGAGGCATTGTTTTGCTTAGCCGTTGATGGCCTCTTTGAGAGGCTTGCCGGGCTTGAAAGCGGGGGCCTTGGATGCCGCAATTTCAACGGCCTCTTTGGTCCTGGGATTGCGTCCGATGCGTGCGGCCCGCCGCTTGACCTCGAAAACGCCGAAGCCAACGAAGGACACGGGCTCGCCCTTCTGGAGGGTTTCCTGGATGATATCGAGGGTGGCCTCCAGGGCGGCGGTGGAATCCTTGATGGTAAGGCCGGTCTTCTCGGCCAGAGCGCGTGTAAATTCGCCTTTGTTCATGTTTATTTTCTCCTTTTTGTTTCCCATGTGTGGGTTATTTCCCCTGGCTCCAAGGAGCCGCTGGATGACCTATTATATGCAGAAGTGAAAAATCCCATAACAGGGGTCTATGAATTGTACCATGTGTCTGATGAAAATAACAATAGCATTTTTCACAAAAAGCAGAGACGGCCGTAGCTGGCCGTCTCTTTTGTTGTTCTTATGCTTAGAGCTTGACTGTGACGATGCCGGACTTGATGAGCCCATTAGAGGAAGTTTCATATTTCTTAATATTATATGCGCCTCAGAAAGAAGCGATTACGGACCTCAATTTTCTATGAGTGTTCTTTCAGATGAGCATAGTGGGTGCTCTTCTCACGGATACAAGTAACCGAGAATCCCCGCGCCCGACTCTTGAAGTATGCGAGGTTCGGGAGCAATTCCCCGTGGGCAACCTCCAAATCTTCCTGGGAGCTCTCCAGAATGCGATACAATTCCGGGTACTCCTTGATGCACACCCGTACCTTCTCTTTGCCCAAATCAGAAGTCACGTAGACGGGGAAACCTCCTCCAGATGCCGTAATTAGGCCTGGAGGTATGCCATGGAGGCGGTTCTTCCCCTGGGCAATTTGGGAAAAAGATTTGCCATCAGTGCGTTTGTTGAAATTCTACAGCAGCACATATTCATCTCTCCTTCTTCACGGCAGCAGCAAACCGCTTTGCCTGGTACTCTGTCAGGTCCCGCACGCCCTTTTCCAGCTTCCACTCACTTAGCCGCAGGGGCCAATCAGGGTCTTTGCAGATGCTTGTGTCGATGGCGTCCAGCAGTTCCTTCTCCTGGGCCTCCCGCTTCCGGATAAAGTCCAGAGCGGTTTTCAGATAGCGGATAGCGTAGGTGTAGTCGACCGGATGGTTCCGAACGGACCAGCCGCCCAGGGACTTGTTGGTGATGACCCACTCCAGCCACACGCTGTTCATATAGGTAAGATTGATGAACTCGTAGTCATACACCTCAAAGTTGGCCCGGGCAGGCGCTTTACCCCAATATCCACTCTCTGACTTTGCGACGGAGACGTAGATATGGCGAGTGCGCTCCTCATATTCCTCCAGAATCTTGGTATCGGGGGACAGATTGCTGCGCTTTTTCGGGACTGTGCTGACATGCCCTTGTCCATACTCATACCGCAGCATGGTGACCGGCTCATCAAATTCAATGAGGTTAATCGGGTAGATGGTGCAGTCGGAAACGCGACAGTCATGAGTGCGGTTTTTTTCGCCGCGACCACGGGGATTTTCCCATGCGCCCGTGTAGTGCCGCCCGTAGGGGCACTCCGGAATGAGGCTTTGCACGGTCAGGACCATGTCGCCCATGGAAATCCTCTCATTGCAACGGTCCACAATGCTGTTGAAGGAGTCAAAGCGGTTATCTGCCAGCCATTTGTCGGCAATAGAGTACACGACATATTCAGACTGCTTATTCAGCTTGACACCCTCCGGCAGGGGAAGGATAGAGGAGTTGTCGATGACCCCTTGCAGGATGTTGTAGATGAAGGAGCGGGAAATCAGCCCATCCAAAATCCGCATTTTCTCTGCTTTCTGCTCCTTCTCCCAGCGTTCCCTGTCCAAATCACTTGTGAACTCCGGCGCCGCGGAGGTGTCCTCGATGACCTGGCTGATGATAAGGTCGTCACTGATATGAACGCGGTCCTCATCCGTCCAGCCAAGATACAGATTTTCGCCATTCCGGATGATGATGCCAACAGTTTTGCCGTGGAAATACTCATAGTCCTTCATGATGTTGGAGTAGGGAAGACGGTCGTCCAGTCCCTGCTGCTTGCCCGTTTTACTGAGGCGAACGAGAACCACACAGCGCTCGTTAGGAGCAAAGGTATCCAGGGCGGCGGGGGAATGCTTGAGGAAATCCTCGAACAGGTCCAGTTTATCCCACTGGATTTCATAGAGGGAAGCCAGACGGCCCAAGTCCTCATCCAGAAAGCGTAGCTTCTGGTGAATAACAATGGGCTCATTGTCAGGAGCGTTTTTGCCCTCCCTGATTTTTGTGAATTTGACGACCTCGCCGGCGTAGCAGCGGATGCCATAGATTTGGGAGTCCAGAAGATAAATCTGGCCCTCCATCTGCTCTCTGACGCGCTCCATCTCCGCCTTTTTGACTTCCAAATCAGCCAGCATTTCCTGCTGTGCGGCCTCCAGTTTTGCCCGCATCTGTTCCAGCTGTTCTTTCATTTCAGCCAACGCACCGGTTCGGGCGTTCTTCGCATCGTCCATCTCCTGCTTCAGGGCGTTCAGCTTCTCCATCTGGGCATCCAGTTCTTTCTGTACGCCCTTCTGTGTGATTTTGGATTCCACGTCCGCGGTGACAAGGGCAGTTCCGCCGATGTCACCAGCCGCACCCAATTCCGCACGGATGGCCGCCGCGGTCATGCCGGTGTAGTCCTTAACAGGGGTAAAATCCAGATGGTCTTCCGGCCAGGGCACTACGATGCCATTCTCCGAATTGCCGGTGTGGAGGTAGGCGAACCTCCCGGCGTGCCACTCTTGGACACAGAGAGGCTGGTCGAATCTCTCGCTGAAGGATACCAGTTTGCGCACCTGCCGGCAGACGCCCTCTTTGCGGGATACCCACAACTTTTCACTGTCCTCAAGCCCCCAGTTCGGACTTAGGGTGTTGTCCAGCGCATTGCGGATGGGATTACGCACGTCCACAAGGGGGAGGCACTCTTGCAAGAGTGTGGTGGCGTCTTTCAGTGGCAATGCTGTATACCAATCCAGAAAACCTGGGAAATCCTTGAATTTAGCTGTCCCTAAGTTGCTCATGGTGTTCTCCTTTCATAGATTTAGTATATCATATGCGAATGCCGGAAATCGGATTCTTTTGGGGTTGGCAAAAGAAGAACCGTCTGGTTGGTTGGTATTGAGATGCATGCGGCCCGATACTGCTGGAGAAAAGAGAGGACCACCCCGAAGGGTGGTCCGTTTTGCTCAGATGTAGTGCTTGAACAGGTTCATAAGCTTTTCATAGGTGTACAAAGTCTTCATGAAAATCTCCTCCAAAAAAATTTTCCTGTTTGGGTGTTGATTGGTTCTATGCGAGCTGGCAGAGCTCAATTCTGTCCCGCGTCAGCACCGCCAGACAAATCGATGATTTTGCAGCCGGGCACGTACTCCAGTGTCCCATCATCAAGAAGCTCGGACATCATGTTCACGTACTCCATCACCATGTTCTGGGGCGACACGCCAACCATGCCCATGTAGCTTTTGGTCCACGCGGGATAGTGCCTTTCGATGAACTGGCGGACCTTATCCTTGTTTTCCGGCGAACAGGTAACTGCAAAATTTCCGAAAAACTTGTCCGCGAAAACAATGATACTGCGCTTTTCCATTAGTTTTCCTCCTCAGCAGCAGTTTTGAAAAACTCCTCGATGCCTTCGTGAATTACCCTGTCGGAATAACTTTCCTCTCGGATGTCGCCCCAGATGCGGGAGATGATGTGAGGCTCCCCATCCAGGGTGTCGGTCTCGTCTCTCGCATACTCCACCATGGCAAGCGGGACGTCAACCTCGCAGCCCGGACGACGCAAATCAATGTAGACGCCGGGATGGTCGGAATCCACGGCCTTCTTTACGATGATGGTGCCGAGGGGTGTCTTGATTTGCATCTCGCTGCTTTCAGCGGGAGCATGGCAGAACCCCTGCTCTTCCAGGTCGTCCCAGGAGATGTTCTTGAGCAGTACGCGGTCCGCAATCAGCAGATTGCCAACCTTGATGGCCTGCACTTGATAGGCGGGGTCCTTTATCGCGGGCCGGAAGTCCAGCTTGGCGACGGGGACGTAGTCAAGAATATCTCCGTCCTCAACTGGATTCTGAGGAACGCGGACGGGCTCGTCGTCCATGTAGAGGGTCGCGGCCGAAACCAGGGTTCCATCAGGTGCTGCGGCATCAGGGGCCGCCGTCTCAAAGACCGGGCGGAAGCCAACGTAGTTATCCCGCCCCCCAGAAAAGCTGGAATTCCTGAAGCGGGCTGAACCACCCCTGCGAATCATACGACCCGCCGGCCGGTTGAGCTCTTCGTCCAGGCACCAGGACTCCATATCCTTCCAGTGGGTCAGCTCGTTGGCCTCGCCGACAGTGTTCATCAGGGTGTCCCACTCTCCGCAAGTCGGGATGCGGACGGTAATTTTGTTCTGATTCATAAAAATTCCCTTTCTGTTATGTATCCATTGTGAGTTGTTGGTGGATACTATGCAGGCTGCCGGCATTTGATTCTGAAGGAGAAGGGCGCCACCAAAGAAGGGGTAGCACCCGTGTTGATGAGTTTGGTTATGGGGGGCGGCAAACCGTTTTCCAGCAGTATCGGACCTCTTTCGATTATTTTACCTGCTACCGCCACCTTCTTTTTTGTCAACCCAGGATTCCCGGCGCAAAAGGAGGGCGCCACCCCAGAAGGATGACGCCCGTTTTGTCAGCAGAAGCCCTGTTCCTCCAGGTCTTGCCAGGAAATGTTCCTAATCAGGACCCTGTCGGCTACCAGGACGCCCTGGGATGCAATGGCGGATATCCGATACGACTCATCCGGCAAGGCCGGGCCAAATTCCAGCTTTGCTCCGGGAACATAGTCAACGATGTCGCCGTCGCAAACCGGATTCTTGGGCACCCGGACAGGATTACCATCCATGTAAAGCGTAGCAGCCGCAATCACCATGGCACCATCGGGAAGGACGCCCGCAATCGGAGAGGTAAGTACGGGACGGAATCCAGTGTCCGCATGTCGGCTCGTGACATCGGAACAGTCCGAGAATTGGGCGTCAACCCAACCGCGAATCCAGCGCCCCTCTTTCCAGAAGGGGACTTTGCCCCGGCACCAAAAATGCATGTGTTTCCAGTGCAGGAGGTCGTTGGAGCCGTCGATGGCATCCACCAGGGATTCCCACTCTCTGTGAGTCGGGACTCGGGCGGCTATTGCATTCTGTGTCTTTCGAGATGTGGTTCCGCCCAGTTCCTTGCGGATAATGGCGAGCACCTTCTGATAGTGCTCATGCTCTTGGTCATAGTCGATGTGGCCAGGGTCCTCGCGGATGATGATTTCTTCGACAGCATCCCTGCCATAGAGGGTATAAAGAGAGGAGAGTTCCTCCCAGTCTTTCTGGCAGTTCGCCAGATAGACTTCCCACCAATCGAAGTCGGCCTGGTTCACACGGTAGACCTTCTCCTCGCGGTCGTGCTTGATTTCCCTGCCGATGGCGCCGGAGTTGCCGATGATGTCCTGGACACAATCGACGCCGTTCTCGGTGATATAGTGCAGTTCTTTGTGTTCACCAGTTTCATTGATAACAAAAACCATGATTATGCCTCCTTGTTTCCACAAAAGCCCTGCTTCTCCAGGTCCCACCAGGAAATATTCTTGAGCAGGACTCTGTCAGCAATCAAAACGCTGCCAACCCTGATAGTCTGAATCTGATAGGCAGGGTCATCCAGCGCAGGCCGGAACTCCAACTTGGCGCCAGGGGCGTAGTCAGCAATGTCGCCATCCCAAGTGGGGTTTTGCGGTATGCGAACCGGCTGCCCATCCATGTAGAGCGTGCCAACAGTGACGAACTTGCCGTCAGAGACCAGGTTGCCAGTATTCCGGACCTCAAAGACGGGGCGAAAACCGACGTTCACGTTCCGATACGTTGCATAGTAGTCGTCCCAGCCGCGGGCCGACACCCAGCCGCGAACCGCACGATACGACATCCGATTGGCGGTCTCGTTCTGACACCAGGAGTACATGAGGGCCCAATGAGCCTTGGAATCGTCGATAATGTCCATCATGACATCCCACTCCTTGCAAGTTGGGAGGCGGACAGGAGTAGTCTGCAGTTCTCCGCGCACCTTCTCCAGCAGAGTACCCAGCCGATTCAGGTGTTCCTTCCTGGCGCACTTCTCGCATTTGCAGGCGCCCCAGTAGTTGTCGTGCCAGTAGTTTCCCTCGACAAGAGGGGCATCCCCGGTGTCAAGCAGCAGCTTGGCGAGGTTGCTTCCCCTGGAGAACTTCGCCCTGAGGATATCCAGCATGACGCTGTCTTTGACTTCCTCCCAGTCAGGGCGGAGCTTAACCCGCCGGCCAAGCCTCTTTGCCTCGTTGGCGGGGAGCGCAGCGAACTTCTTTCGCTCCTCCACATCCAGCGTCTTTGCCGCCTGGAAAGCGGATTCCGCATTCTGGTAGGTGAGTCCCTCGTAGCTGACTTCGGCGTCATAGAAGTTGCTCAGGAAAACGTAACGCCCGCGAAAGTCGGAAATAGGCTTCGGCGCGGGGGTAATGCGGATTTCAGTTTCCTTCCAGTTGCCCTGTGCGTCCGGCAGAAGGACGGTTGCCTGTTCCTTTCCGATGCGCTGGACGCAGATATCCTGGCAGGAGCCATCTTCCTTGTCAATACCGGCGGCAATCTCGATGATACCGTTTCCACCCGGCTCCAGGAACTGAATTTCCAGGGTCCGGCCGGCATCGAGCATGATGCGGAGAGACTTGCCGTAGAGGCAGTTGGCCGAATAGACGGTGGCGTTGGGGATGTCACCTAAAATGGGCCTGATGACTTGAGTAGTATTCATGAAAAATCTTCCTCTCTCCAATAAATGTCTGTGTGCAGGTCTACCTTACGGTTGCAAACATATTCAACCTCCCAATTTGGGCGGACCTCTTGAAGGGCAACTGCGAGCTGAATAGCTGTATGTTTATAGTTAGCCTCTACGAGGTGCCAGATGGCATCGCGAATAGCGTTCCTGCTGTCGCAGTCATCAAGCGGCTCGGGAGCCAATACGGAAAACTGGCAATGTATGGCGCTTCCTCTGCCAGGGCGGCCTGTGATAGAAGTACCAAAAATGGTGGCGTCGATGTTGGTCCTGAACTTGAGCACGAGCGAATCTCCTTTCGAAAAATAATCCAGTTGAGTTGTTGGACGATTCTATGCGAACCAGGGGAATTGGATTCCAAACACGCATGTTGTTGTCTTCGGGGTATTGGCAAAAGAAGAATTTGCTGGACTTTGATTTGGCCGCTTGAGGCCCGATAATGCTTATCGAACGCAACGTAATACCCCTGCCACTAGGCATGGGGAGTCGTCAAGGGACTTCCGCTCCCTCCAACAGTATCCAAAACCCCAACAAAAAAGAGAGCGCCACCCCGGAGGATGGCGCCCACGTTGGTGTATCAGTTTTTGGTACAGAGCCCTTGTGCCACAATGTCCTCCCAGGAGATGTTCCTCAGGAGACAACTATCAGCAATCAGGATGCCGCCAACCTTGATGGCCTGAATCTGGTAGGCGGGGTCTTCCAGGGCGGCCCGGAACTCCAGCTTGGTACCAGGGATGTAGTCTGCGATGTCACCATTACAAATAGGATTCTGTGGTACACGAACTGGTTGCCCGCCCATATAAAGCGTACCAGCAGTGATGAGAGTGCCATCAGAGACCAAATGGTCAGTGGTCAAGACATCAAAGGCGGGGCGAAAACCGACGTAGACATTCCGATTCGTAGCAGTGTGCTCGCCCCAGCAGCGGGCCGAGCGATACCCCCGAACCGCACGATTCAACGCCCAGACGGTGCTCTCGTCCTGACACCAGAAGTACATGTCCTTCCAGTGTGCCAGCTTATTGGATTCGCTAACAATGTCCATCAAGGCGTCCCATTCCTCGTAGGTAGGAAGGCGAGCAGGGATGGGAGCTCCGCACAATTCCGCCACCAGGGCCTCCTGCAGCATGGAGAAGACAATATCCTCAGGAGTGCCGGTATGCCCGTTGTCTTGATAGATTTTGTCTGTACCGGCAATGCTGTTGGAGACATGGATGGAGTAGCCCCACTCGTTTCTCGCCAACCCTCGCCTTCTATCGCAAAGGGAAACGTTGATTCCTGCGGCACTTTCCTTTTCTCTCGCAAAGCTGAAGCTGCCGGATAGAAGGTCGCCGTTTGCGGCGCATGTATGGCCCAGGCTCGAAAGCATATCTTCGGCCAGCCTCGGCAGGTGCGCAATTTCTACGTTGGCGGGGAGGTGGGGATTAGCAGGCTCGTCAAACACCTCGGTGGTCAGAACTTCGTTGAGAGTGGAGATGAGAATCCTCACGGAATCGCCGGTTCTATCGCTGCTGTAGTCGATTGTGGTGAGGGCCCCATCCCCCTCTTTGGTAACATGAACACGATAGCCGGTATTTTCGGAAGGGTCCTTGACGAGCCCAACACGGAAGACAGTCCCCTTGGAGTCGTCTTCTGCAAGAACAAAAACATCGGAGCAGCCGCTTTCATTGCTGCTCAAAGTAAAGAGCAGCTTCTCTGCCAAATTCGGCAGGTCCTTGATGCTGAATGCCATATATTCTCCTCCTTAATCCGTCAGATTCCGCAGTGCCTCGCCCTTCGAGGGGTAGCTGTTGCCGTCCGCCTCGGATGAGAGCGTCAAATCCGTAATGGTCAGCTCCTCCGCGACCCACTCGTTCTTGCAAACGCGTGCGCGTCCCAGAGAGTTGAGTTTTTTGAGATGGATGACGACCCCAATTTTGTCGCCGAGGTTTACGCTTGCTTCGGAAAGTCCTACCTGTACCATATGTTTTCTCCTTTCTTTGCATTTGCCTAGAGCAAATTATTGGAGGATTCTATGCGGGCCGGAGGAATCTGATTTTTGCAAAAAAGGAGAGCGCCACCCCGAAGGATGGCACCCATATTGCCGAATCAGTCTTTGACACAAAACCCTTGTGCCGCAAGGTCTTCCCAGGAGATGTTTTTGAGCAGTACGCGGTCAGCAATCAGCAGGTTGCCAACCTTGATAGCTTGAATCTGGTAAGCGGGGTCCTCCAGAGCGGGCCGGAATTCCAGTTTGGTGCCGGGGATGTAGTCGCAAATGTCGCCATCCCAGACGGGATTCTGGGGCATACGGACGGGGGTTCCGTCCATATAGAGGGACCCGACTGCTGCCACATTCCCCTCGGGAAACAGATTGACAACCGGACCCGTGAAAATGGGGCGAAATCCCAGGCTGGCCTTGCGTCCCGTATCCGCACACCGAAGCGCCGCGTGATAATGATTCAGGTACCTTGCAGTATGATATCCCCGGATTGTGCGGTACGACATGCAATCAGGTATCCCGTCCTGACACCAGAAAAAAATGTTCTGCCAGTGAAGCATATCATCGGACTCGCCGACGGCGTCAACCAAAGCATCCCATTCTTTGCAGGTGGGGAGGCGGGCCGGGATACTGAAGATACCCAACTCCGCCGCAATGATTTTCTTCAGCATAGCGAGGGCGATTTCCTCCGGCGTGCCGGGATTGCCATCATCATGATAAATCTGGCAGAAGGTGTCCTTGATGTCGTTGATGACATGCATGGAATAGCCCCATTCGCGCTGGGGCAGGTTGGCCCTTTCCTCGATAAGGGAGACGCTGAGGTCGTTGCCGATTTCCTCGTCTTCCGCGATGATGAAATAATCAGAACACCGGTTCCCGTTGACTGTGCTGGCGCAGCCCAAGGTAGCAAGTAAACCCTTTACCTGGTCGGGCAGTTGATAAATTTTGATAGCCATGTTGATATTCCCCCCTTTTGCGTTAATGATTGGAAAACTGCTCTGAATGAAACGGGCAATCACCGTACTTCTCTGCAAAGTAAATGGCATGGGCAATGTTTGTGACCTGTCGTGAATAGGGACGCCGGAAAACCGCTTTCCCGCCTTTGCCAATCACAACAACATCGTTTGTGGCATGGTCGCGAAAAATGTCGGCCCTGTTCTTGGGTGCTTTGCGAATAACGCTTCTAGTCTCTTTTCTGATTTTGGGGTTTGAGCCCCATGACCGTCCGGATACTAGGCATCCGGGCCTGTACCGGCGGTTGTGGGAACGCCATCGCCCTTGTAAGCTGATTCCCCCATTAAAAGAACGCAGTTTCGGTTGCAGTTTCACAGTCGCTGACCTTTCCCAAAACCCTTTCGCCTCCCCAAACAGAGGGGGCCATGATGAACAGGTCCTTCGGCGAGATGCGGCCGGCGTAGGCAAAACAGCCGCTATCCCGGAAGTTCTCATCGTTCTGCAGCAGCGCCTGGTCCAGGGAACCAAGAGGAATGCCGAGGCAGATGATGCCGGACTCATAGATATTCTCTGGCGCTTCTTCCGCTGTCTCGGCAAAGGAGCAGGCGAGTTCTGGCGTAGGCGCCAGATAAACGACGTCATCCTTGCTGAAACTCCAGTTTTTGCGGCAGCCGGGAATGAGCCCCTTTTCACGGATGCTCTTGTAGTGTGCCAAGTATGTAGCGTGGTATAGCACATTGACCTCCTCAGGTTGACGTTTTCCTGTGATGATGATTGCTGGATGGTATGCAGGTTCATGGAAAAGGATTCTGTTGCTTGTGTTGACAAAAGAAGACGTGGCGTTTGCCGGCCTGGAAGTTCATGAGGCACGATACCACCAGGGGGAGGTGGCGCCCGTGGCAATATCGGGCCTCCAAGCCCCAAACCCGAAGGCCTTGCGGTTCTCTTTTGCCAACTCGCCCAATAATCAAATTCAACAGCAGTGCATAGAATGGGCCAAATCCAAACAGGTAACAAAAGATTCAGGAGGATTTGTTATGAAGCAGGAAAAACCTAACCGCATCGAAATTCTGCTCTCCAACGGTTACAAGCTGGTAGCAGAGCAGAACTCTGACCCCAATTTCAGCCGAGAAATGTTCATCGGCATCGAGGACTCCAACGGCGCATGGTGCCAGGACCTGGCCATTGTCCGCAGCAGCTACCACTACGAAGGCGATGAGGTCATCTGGAACGATGAGCAATTTGATGTGGACGTCTTTGGGGATGAGACTGGCGAAGACTTTACCGAGATGTTCCCCATCAGGATGAGACCCCAGGACGATTAAGGAGGGCAAACAAGTGACATATACCATTTACCAGGTAAAGAAAGACAACCCTGATGGACGAAAGTTCATGTGCGTCGAGTGGCACCGTACCCATAACCTGCGAATCCACTCCGGCGCCTATGACAACGTCTATTCTGATGGCATCTACGGCTATTCTGATGCGGAGGTTGTGCTGGAGAAGCTGTTCGAAAGATTCAACGTCCTGCGTCCGGCTGGCTTCAAGGGACACAGCCTGTCTGTTTCCGATGTGGTGGTGCTTACGGAGGCCGGCCTAAGCAAAGCCTACTTCTGCGACATCTCCGGCTGGACCGAGGTTCCTGGCTTCCTCGGACCGGAGATTCATCACTATGGAGTCGTGAAGCTCCGCGTCTGTCCCAATCGCTGTAATTCCCTATTCGCCACGTCCGCCCATGTCGTCCAGACCTGGAAGGTCGACGCGTTTGGGAACTTCGTTGATGAAATCAGCACCGACAGCACCACCCATGGCCCGGATGACGGCAATACCTGGGAGTGCCTGGAGTGTGGAGCTGAAGCAGAGCTGGTGGAATGCCTCCGAGTCGGGGTTCGCACGGGTGACGCACAGGGAAGCGTTTACCTTCCGGTCACACCCCGGGGCTACGCCTACTGGATTCATGAGGGCATGACAGCCGCCGAGTACATTCCCATTACGCCCGATGACCGGGGTACCCCTACGGTAAAGCTTGATGGGCAGGTTTTCTATCTGTCCGATTTGCAGAAAGGAGAATAAAAGCATGTATACAGTGTGCTGGACCGAGTACGATGGCATCAGCGCCTACAATGACAAGTGGGAGCGCTGTGAAAGCCGCGAGGAGGTTGCCGCGCTTCTGAAGAAGCACAATCTCCTGGACGACGGAGACGTTCTGATTTTCGGACCGGAGGCGGACAACTGCCTGCTGACACCCGAGGAAATCATGGACTGAGGAGGGAAAGGCTATGTATAAATTCCGCAATGACATCATCACACACGCTCCCACCAGCTGCCTCATCGAGGATTACCAAACCCTGCAGAAGGCGCTGGATGCCCTGGAATGCGGGTGTTTGGTGGATGCAAAGGAGCTGCTGGCCTGCACCATGGAGTGCCTGGCCAGCGTTATTGACAAGGATACCGAGGCCCCCGATGACGTGCTTGTTTGCCCCAGCGCCAGCTCCCTCATTGCGATGTCCTGCCAGGAGGGAATTCTGACAGATGAAGCCGGGGGTGACTTCCAGTGTGCTGATGGACGGCCGGTGTCTATGGCTATGAGTGGTTGCTGCCAGTGCAGCGCGGCCTGCTGCAAATACCACAACGGATGCGAGCCGGAAGAGGGCAAAATCCTGCTGGAAGGCGGGTTCCTCTGCGAGCCCGGCCCGTCGCAGGACGAAGAGCTGCTGAAGCACCTGGCGTTGCTGAAGACCTGATGGGAGGAAGGCCCGTTTTACTGAAATTTCTGGGAAAGGAGATAGGCGGAAATGTCATACAAGAAGACGGCCAAGGACCTGGCGTTTGACCGCGAAAAGGCTCAGCTCCAGAAGAAGATTCGCCAGCTGAACGAGTTCATCGGCGGGCAGGAGAAAATCATCAGGGGTTTGACCGAAGCGGTTGAGGCCCGGGATGCGGAAATCCGTGTCAAGGATGAACACATCGAAAGGTTGCTGGACTATGCCAACCTCAGCGAGAAGGATGCCAAGCTGTTGCTGGAGGATGCCAAGCGCCGGAAGGAGCTGGCAGAGTCCATGAGGATTTTCAGCAATGTAGGCAGCTTTTTCTGAAGTAGAACAGCCACCCCGATTTGGGGTGGCTGCTTTTTGTTGGTTGATGATAAGTTTTGGGTAGATTGCATACAAAGGGCTGAATACATGAAAGGAAGAGTAGCAAAACATGAAAGAAGACCGTGGACCAAATAGGGCAGATGTCCTGAAAGAAAATAATAGCGCCTTTTTAAACATGCTTAGCGACATCAACGATTGTCGAAAGGCGGGATTTTTGCGCCCAGCCCTTGTTTTGGCATTGTGCATTCCTGATTTTTGTAGGAAGCAGGAACAAGAGCCTAGACTTTATGAAGATTGGTGTAGGGAGTTTGGCGACTATCTGTTGAATCGATACTACGATGGTTTGTACAGCGCAAGGAACAACGCAGTACATGAAATGACTCCAAAAATGAGAAACATTTTAGATTTTTCTGGGGCTGCTACGGTAGAATTTCCTGCCCAGACAATTCCAGCATATGTGCCTACATCATATCAGACTGTTAACGCAGGAGCGTTGATTATAGCCTTGATAGGCGCTGGACGGAGGTTTTATGAAAATAGCACAGAGGAGATTAAGCAGCAATTGAATTCTGTTGACGACTATTTTGTTTTGAACCTGTCTGAGTTGCTTTTAGGTAAAGGGAACAAAAAGTTCTAACTTTGCTGACCCAATAATCAAACCCCAGGGACTTGCATACCATAGGCCAACACTATCGAGGCAAGAAATTTGCGAAAGGAGGCCACGAAAATGGGAGGACTCAAACTATACTGTCGAAAGCACGAGTTCTACAACGGCATCTGCCCGGCGTGCAAGGGAAATCGCTGCGATTCGAACTTGCCCTGCTCCTTGAAGGTTTCCGGGGGGGAGTTAGCCGCGGGGGAGGCGGAGATTGTTCGGGCGAAAGAGCTGCTGACGAGATGCGGCTATGTTGTTAAGAGGAGGGAGGAAGGGTGAAGAGAGTTCCGCCGGTCCCGCTGCCGTATGACATTCGCCAGAAGCGGATTCGATTCCACTGGCAAAAGTGCGATGAGTGCGGTATGGAGTTCAAGGGCGAGGAGATGTGGGAATTCCGGCTGCCGGCGCCCTCGTACTGGGACAATGCCGTCACGCGGGAGCCCAGGGTCTACCATTTCTGCAAGGAGTGTTTCCCAACCGTGGAGGACCTGGCCCCATGCCTGAACCGAAGAACCACCCTGCATTTCCGTACAGACGAACACACGGGGATGCCAATTTTCTGAGAAGAGAGGAGACAGAAAATATGCGAAACAATATTTTGGAGGCTTTACCCCATTCGATTTGCCCTGTTTGCCATGACCCTGTGGACTGCGAGGTGTATGAGAACCGGGAAGGGGACACCGTTGGCTGCGATGCCTGCGTTACTCGCCAATATGCGGGCGACATCAAAGCCTTCTACAACCCTAATGACCCCGGTGAGAGCTTCATCTGCCCAGTGTGCGGCGGTGACTGCGAAGAGGCATTCACGGACAGAGACGGCGAGGTCCTGGGCTGTAATTGCTGCATCACCCGGCGCGACGCCTGGAGCAAGCAGCAGTGCTTCCCGAAGTAGGAGAATGCCATGACGTCTCAGATGTCCGTCAATAATGCCCTAGTGGCGGGCCTGCTGGGTCTTGTTCTGATTATCGCCAAGACGATGTGGGACGATACCCATGGGCCACGGTTCGGAGGCTGAATTTCAAAAATCGTAAACAGGAGGAAATAACATGCAGACTTACATCACAATTAACGGGGAGAAAATTTCCCTGGAGGATATTGCCGCCAAGTTTGGCATCAAGGGACCCATCAAGGAGGCGGCGCTGTGCCAGGAGGCCCCTGTCGGAACATTCCGGGCAGTGGCCGATAACGGCGCCCCCGCTGTTGGCATTGACTTGGAGCTGGTTTTGCCCAAAGCGGCGGATAGCTTACCCATCATGTTGGCCCGGGCGGAGCAGGAGTATCCTGATGAGGAGCCTGAGGTTCCAACGGTGTACGTCTACGGCCGCAGCGATGAGTACATCGCCTTCATGCCGGTGGACACGAGACCGGATGCTGAAGTAGATGAGAAGTTCCACGACCCCCGCATCACGGTGTCCGGAGACCCGGGGCAGACGGTGCAGGTTTTCATGGAGAACCAGCATGTGTCCGTCAATGGGTTTCCCGACCCGTGGCTGAAAGGCAAAGAACTTCCCTTCTGAGGCAACAAGAGCAGAGGTCACCCGCTTTGGGTGGCCTCTGCGATATGCCCGAGAGAGTGAGGATTTTCACCCTCTGGGCATCTTTCCCACCCTGGGATTACAAGAGAAAGGATAAATAAAATGTTGGACAAGAATGGCGTGGAGATTAAAACCGGCTGCATCGTAAGAATCACGGGGGCCTTTTCCGAGAAAGCTAATGGCCTCTACTTCGTGCAGGCTGCGCCAGGTGACCCCTCCTGGTGTGGAAGCGACTACTGCCTCAAGAGAATCTCCGAATCTGGGGCGATTAGCAAAGAGGAGGACAGTACCTGTTTTTGGCCCACTGCGATTTCCATCAGGGACAAGGAAAAAGCTGAGGAAGTTGGTAAGTGGAACAAAGAACATGCTGAGACTGAGGTCAAAGAAATCAAGAACATGGCCGAGGTTGTGGCATACTTTAAGGAGCAGGCCAGCCAGGCGGAGGGGCGCGCCCGCTGGACAGAACATTACTTTGGGGAGAACCATCCGGAGGTTGAGCAAAATCGGACGATGAAGGCCTACTATGAGGCAGTTATTGCCTCTTTAGAGCAACCCACCCAGCAAGAGTCGGACGGTATACCTGAGGACTAAGGTGCATGCGTTCCCTGTCCTAGTCAGTAACCCCACGCCTAAAGGCGGGGGCTTGCAAAAGCCCTAATTGACTACCCTGAGTGCTTTGCGCATTACGGTGCCAAAGGCACTACGTTACCCAAGAATATATAGGCACCGGTGGACGTTTGCCCAAATCCACTGCCTGTGGCGAATCGCCACATCTGCGGCACATGGTTAAACAGCCCTGAGGGGTAGGGGCAGTGCTGTGCGCATACAAACCTTGGGATAACATTGGGGATGGGCACCTTACGCCTGCTGGCTTCCTGGTGTTATTGACGCCACAGTTGGCAGGTGAGCGGCTTCGTTTTAGCCGCAATCTCATTGGAAGGGAGGGCATCCTGGATGCCTTATGTACTCAACCAGCACGGGCGTCCCTTGATGCCCTGCTCTCCGGCAAAAGCACGCCATCTGCTGAAAGATGGCAAAGCAAAACTCGTGAAACGAACACCATTCACCATATCCCTGTCTGTGAGACCAGGGGATACATCACCAAGTATACTCGGGTGGAGCGGCTGCATCTGCCCAAGAGCCATATCAACGATGCTTTGGCAATTGCAGTGGGGCCCAATGGGGCTCAGCAAGTAGCCAGAGTAGACCGACAGTATACCATTAAGCCTGTGCGCCACCATAACCGGCAGCTCCACAAGGCTACCACCCTCAAGGGCGGCATTCGGAAAAGCAACTAGGCGCCCAAGTATGTCAAAGGGCTCCGGTTGTTTGATAAGGTGCTTTTTGAGGGTATGGAATGCTTCATCTGGGGCCGTCGCAGCAGTGGGAGCATGCTTCTGCGTCGCCTGGATGGGAGCAAAGTCAAGGACGGGGCTGGCTTCAAGAAGCTGACCTTGTTGGAAAGAAGTTCTAGCTATTTAGTAAGTTGAAAAGAGGTGCTGGCGCTCATCCCCATGCCTGAAGGCAGGGGTATCCGCGCCAGCAAAAGTAGATGAGAAAAAAGAGGCCACCCTCCTGGTGGTCTCTTTTTTCGTTAAGAGCAGGAGAGGCGATTCCACGAAAGAGGAACATTTGTTTGCATTTTCTCTGGAGGTACGTTAGAATGGACCTCCAGAATAGGAGGTGTCAATGGAAGTTTGCAGAAATAGGAACATCAAGGAGCTTGTTTGGGCCCCAAACAGGGACGAGGTTTTCTTACAATGGTTTGCGGAAGATGTCGCTTTGCTATCAGATGCCGGGTTTTCTAAAGATGAAACTTTGAAGATGCTGTCAACGCTGTTGTATGTGCGGGTATGGAGAGGGAACCCGCCTTGGCTTTTTCCAATCAAAGGATTGCCCAAGGGACATCATTGGAAAAATGGACAAAAGTTTTCGCAGAAAGGGGGAAAGGGTGGCGCCGGCTACAGTTATACGCTTCTGCCCATTGGCGATGACTTGTACATCAAAGGGACGGGGTTCATTGGAACGAGTGTGGACGATTTCCTGGGCGTGAAGATTAAGGGCTACAAGAATCTTACCTACACGGAAGTTTTGGGCTGGTTTCCCGAGGACTATGCCTTTTGCAGCGCCATAGAGACATTTTGGCACATGTCTGGATTAAGGATGGGATTTCGTGTTCCTTGCCTCCGTGATTGGCCTGGGATGGGCGATGTGGATGAGGAAGGGGAACCAGGACATCGAAAGGTTCCAAGTTGTCCTGAGGACTAGAGTCTGTCCGGCGGAGGAAGACTGAAGAGGCCACCCAACAAGGGTGGCCCTTTTGGTTGGGAGAGGGCGTGTAATTAGCAAAAGAGAAATGGCTGGCGGCAGGAGGCGAGTGGGTAGTAGAGGCCCGATACAGCATGCTTCAGTAAAATGAACTAAGACACCTCGACAGAGCTGCGCCAAGCCGTATCGGGCCGCAGGAGAGAAATTTCCTTTCCGCCGCCACTCTTGTTTTGCCAAACGAGAAGAATCTCCAGTATAGCCAATAGGGGAGACACCGGTAACTAACCCGCGGAACAACGCTTGCATTTATTGCCCTATATGCAGTACAATATAGACTCCGAGCAAGGAGGTGTCAATGAGCAACTATACTGTAAACAAGCTGGCATACCTCCTAGGCGTGCCAGAACCAATGATATCATCTCAATTATCCCCAGACCAGAAAATAGAGGACTTTTCCTATATAGGGGAAGCCCCAAGAATAAGAGCCTGCTGCCGCGCCAGACAGGTAGCCCTGTTTCACTTCACCGGTGGCAAGAAGATATTCTCTCTCCCAGATTCTCTTCGCTCCTACTGTCAAGACGGCATATTTGATGAGCTCCAACAGGAGTTTCAGGATGCCGGTGACTCCTGGACATTCGCTAACCGCATGACTGATTCCATTGTAGGCAGTGTGAAAGAAACCATGGAGGCTATGGACATCCCCCATGCGGATGTTCTTCTGGAACTCATCTTTCAGTGGCCAAGTCAAAACAAGGCCACCTTCATGGCCCTGAGTCAACAATATCACAACAGGAGGTTCAGTTTTCCTTATAGCACATTTATCCCCAAGCCGAAATCCTTCGAGCCAAATCTCCGTTATCTGTTAACTAGCGATGAAGTGTTGTTTTCCGCCTCGCCGATTGCCCTCGCCGTTTCCGCCCAGGCCGGAGTGACGAAGGTGGAGCCGCAGCCAGCTCCCGAAGCCTTGGATTTCCCCAATGTCACATACATCAGCACGCCATTTTCCACAGCCCTCATCCCATACCGGGAGGGGACATGTGTTTCCTACATCGACTACGACAACGTCCCGCCTTTCATTGCCGCTCAGATATGCCGGGCGGCAACCTACAGCCACCCAGTCAAGATGTTCTACGATGACAGGGCCCGGGGAGACATCAATACGTTGATGGGGTTCCCCTTCGTGGAGTTCTGCTTTGTGGAACGGCTCAAGGCGGAAAAGAGCCTCGTGGATTCCAGAATTTTGACAGCGGTGGTGCAGGACTGCTACACAGACCACCCCAGCCAGGCGATTTTGTATTCCAGTGATTCGGACTTTTTCGTGCTGGCCCCCATCCTTGCGGGTGAGGGCGTTGCGTTTACCGTGGTCGCCCAAGAGGAGCATGTCAGCCCTGCCTACGTTGAGAAGTTGGGCGAACATAATGCGGAGTGCTGCATTCTTTCCAAGACGGCCGCTGTCCCGTCGCCTGACCCGGAACTTATCAAGAACCTGCTCCGTCATCAGCTGCTGCATACGACCCTGGGCGAGTGCAAGATACAGGAGATAACCAAGGAAGTTCTTCACGGGTTTGCGGATGAGAAGTACCATTCTCTATTGCAGAAAACCACCGAAGCCGAAATTGAGAAACTGCTGAAAGGCGCTAAGCTGGTTGTGAAGAATGGCGGCGTGGCCCTTGAATTGTAGTAAGAATTTCCAATAGAACTTCTGTTCGGATTATGCTATACTATCCTTGGAAGAAACGACAGAAGGGAGGGGCACGAGATGCCGTCTTATATCGCCATCGACTTAAAATCTTTCTTTGCCAGTGTCGAGGTGGTTGAGAGGGGTCTGGACCCCCTGACTACCAACCTGGTAGTTGCCGATTTGAGCCGTACCGAAAAGACCATCTGTCTGGCCGTCTCCCCATCCCTCAAGGCCTACGGCATCCCCGGCCGACCCCGTCTCTTTGAAGTCATCGAGAAGGTCAAGCAGGTGAACGCCAAGCGAAAGGGCCCGGATTCCTCCTGCAATAGCATTGAGTTGGAACGGAACCCGTCTCTCCTGGTGGACTATATTGTCGCAACCCCCAGGATGGCTCAGTATATCAAGTACAGCACACAGATTTACAATGTCTACCTCAAGTATGTGGCCCCAGAAGATATTCACGTCTACTCAATTGATGAGGTGCTCATTGACGCCACGCCCTATCTGGACCTTTACCAGCTTACCCCGCACGAGTTTGCCATGAAGATGATTCAGGATGTTCTCCAAACGACCGGCATCACGGCAACCGCCGGGATAGGAACAAACCTGTATCTTGCAAAAATCGCCATGGACATCGTGGCCAAGCATATCCCGCCAGATAAGGATGGCGTCCGCATTGCCGAGTTGGATGAGATGTCTTATCGTCAGCAGCTGTGGAACCACCGCCCCCTGACGGATTTCTGGCGGGTGGGCAGGGGCTATGCCAAAAAACTGGAGGCCATGGGCCTCTATACCATGGGCGACATTGCCCGCTGTTCCCTGGGTAAGAGTACAGACTATTACAATGAGGAACTGCTGTACCAGACATTCGGTATCAACGCCCAGCTGCTGGTGGACCACGCTTGGGGTTGGGAGCCCTGTCCCATGTCCGCTATCAAAGCCTATAAGCCCAGCACAAACAGCCTGGGAGCCGGACAGGTGCTGCAAAGCCCCTACGCTTGGGAGAAGGCCCGCAATGTAGTAAGAGAGATGGCTGACAGCCTCTCTCTGGAGCTCGCTGGCAAGGGCCTGGTCACAGACCAGGTGGTGATTGATGTCGGCTACGATATAGACAGCCTAAAGGGAGGGACCTACAAGGGGCCTGTCACCAAGGATGCCTATGGCCGCAAGGTCCCCAAGGCGGCCCACGGTTCACAGAATCTGCTCCAGAAGACGGCCTCCACTAAACTGATGGTTGCCGCGGCTCTTGAGGTATACGACCGGATAACAGATAAGTCTTTGCTGGTTCGCCGGCTCAATATTACGGCGGCCCGTGTGGTAGAGAAGTCTCAGGCCGCCGCTGCGGAGGAGTTTGAGCAGCTGGACCTGTTCTCCGCCGGAGCCAAGAGGGAAGACCACCAGAAGCTGGAGAAGGAGGGCCGTATCCAAAAAGCCATTCTCGGTATCCAGGGGAGGTATGGGAAGAACGCCCTCCTGAAGGGCTACAACTTGCTGGATGGCGCAACTGCCAGGGAGCGGAACAAGCAGATTGGAGGTCACAAAGCCTGATATGGGAAAGTACGATGACATTATCAATCTGCCGCATCACGTCTCTGAGAACCATCCTCAGATGCCCATGATAGAGAGGGCGGCTCAATTCAGCCCCTTTGCGGCCCTCTCCGGCCACGGGGATGCCATCCGGGAAACAGCGAGGCTGACAGATTCCCAGAAGGACCTGGATGAGGACATCGTCAGCGCCTTGAATAAGACATTGCAAGAGGTTCAAGAGTTGGGCCACCCGGAGGTATCCATCACCTATTTCCAGCCAGACAGCAGGAAAGAGGGCGGTGAGTATGTCTCTGTAAAAGGCCAGGTCAAAAGAGTTGATTCAGTTTCAGGAACTGTAGCACTGATGAACGGCAGCAAGATTCCGCTGGAAACGATTTTGAATATTGAAATTTGCTGATGCAGGCCGCCCGGGCAGGGCGGCTTCTTTTTTGTAAAAATTTTCTGATGGTTGCACACCCGCATACAACTATCCTTGGTTGGGAGCCATATGCAGATGGGCCAGAATCAAACTCTGGTTTGCTGCATAGAATCCAAACAACAATGCCTGAGGAAAATGCCAGAACTAAAAGGAGGAACATCATGAGTTTTCATTGGTACATTGCGGGGTCTGGAAAGAATCAGAAAATGTATGATTTCCTGACGAAGTATACCCCTACCATCGGGTATACCGGCAACAGGAATGTCAACCTGTTCATCGCGGCGAAAAAGATGTATATCGACGCACACGCACACTATGGGGAGAATCTGAATGGGAGGCTGTACAAGGACTTCGTCCAGTACATTCAGCCTATCATGCCGGATTTCTTCCTGGGCGGCGACAGGGCCTTCCGCATCAAAGACCGGGAGGAGAATCTCAACCGCATGGAAAGGCAGATGGACAAGGTGCTGAGGTATCTGGAGGACAAGGACTTGAGCTGCGGCCTCTATGAGCTGTGGGTCAATGACGAAACCGGCCAGACCGTGACCAGCAGTGCGGACCTGTCCAGTGTTGGTAGCTGGCGCTGCGAGACCTTTGGAAGCAGAGAGGCTCTGGAGGAATGGCGGCAGGCAAGAGAGGATGTCTTCGCAAGGCACCGGACCCTTATGCAGCACCTGCTGGACGCAAGGGATTCCCTGTGGGAGGCTGGCGCGGACGAGGATGCCAAGCTGCTGGAGGGTATCATCAAGCGGATGAGGAGAACGTGAGTTATGCCGGTAATCTCGTTGGAGGAATTCGTCTTTGCGATTTGCCTTGGGGCACTGGCTGTGTCCATTGGCGGGGGAATGTTTTTGTACCTCCCCTTCGCTTCCAGGCGTACGCTGCCGCCCATATTTTATTGCACGGAGGCGTTTGCGTTCGTTGGCGCGGGAGCAGGCGTTATTGGCGTCGTATTCTTCTACACGCTTTTTTCAATGCCGCTGCCCTGGCTGACAGGGAACCTGCCCCGGCTTTGGCCGCTGCTTCCCACAGACGCCGCCGGTATCCTGATTGGGTTCCTGATTGCCCGTTGCAAACTCGCAAAAGCCAAATAAGAGAGAAGGCCACCCCATGACGGGGTGGCCTTCTTGTCTGTCTGCTGGAACTTCGCCAGAAGAATTATGTGCCTTTAGAGTTGGTGCGGCGACAAATTCGGCGTAATCAGCACAAAATATGATACCAATATGATGAAAATATGAAGATAATATGCTTTGCGCCAGAAATAATATCCAAATTATATGCGGCGATGAAGAGAAAATGGGCCTGCTTCTGAACCAAAACAGCCTCTGGGATGTCCCATCGCGAAAGAGAAGCCTTCTGGAAGGACTCTTGAGCCGCAAAATCAGAAGAAAATATGTAGACAATATGAAAATAATATGCTTTTACTGCTGGATAATAAGCAGATTATAACCTCTTTATATGCTGGGAAGATGGGGCCGTGAGACTCTTGGCTGGTGGATTTGTTGGAGAGTTGATAAAAGAGAACTGCTGGCGGCGGGAACTTCGGGCTGCTTTCGGCCCGATACTGCCCGAGGATGGGTTCAGGTGTTGCCCTGAAGCGGGTTCTGATGCCCAGGGGCGGGTAGATGGGCTCCGGAACCCGTGGCTCGCTGCTCATGCTGGGGTTCGTTGGCAAAAGAGAAATGGTTGATGGCGGAGGGGTTGGGGTTCTGGAGGCCCGATACTGCCCTGGAATGGTTTTCGTTGGGCTTGCATAGGATGAGATAATACTTACGAGGAGGCATATTCTATGGAGACAATCAGAGAAATCATTGAAAAGAACCCCGGTAAGACACTGGACCTGCTTACAAGCGCCGGCTATCTGATGGCCACGCCGGAAGTTTGCGCTGGCCTGTTGCGCCAAGAGCCCATGAAGATGCATCCGGGCTGCCCTGGGTGGGAACTGAAGATGGAGGTTCCGGCGGATATGGTGCTGGCCATGCAGGTCTTCTCGATGGCGCCGGACGACAAGGATGAGAACCTGCTGCATATCATGGCCGAATGAGGTTAAGAAGCTACCCCTTTGCGGGGGTGGCTTCTTTTTATTTGCCGGTGGCGGCAAAATAGCCGGGTTGGTTGAGGCTTCCATTGTCAGATAATTTGCCGATGATGACAATTATATGAAGATAATATGCTTTTCTTATGTCTATTGCTAGAGAGCAGGAACTGGGGCTTTAACGCTTGAGAGGCGGGGCCAGGAAGGAGGATGGATGGATTCTAAGGAGAATGACCCGGATTTTTGGCGGCTGGGTAGCGGCGGGCGGGAGAGGGAGTTGCTGGAAATGCGGAATGTCGTTTACAGTAGTCAAAGTGGCTGGGATAAGAATTGGGTGCGGTGTGAGCCAGGAAAAAGACCTCCCAGACTGGAGGCCCGCTCAACTGCAACAGACACAGGCGGTGTAAACCCTGGAAGCGTTGCGGACCAGAAAAGAGGCCCCAGCCCAGAAGGTCAGGACGCCATCTATCATGGCCAAAACTGCGCGGAAAGAGGCTTCCCAACCCGGTAAGCCAAGGTCCACCAACGGACGTAACAACAGAATAGAGCTGAAATCACAGGAAAACAGGGCCTGACTGCTGAACCTAAGGAAAAGGCGCAAACAGGGCTTCTGACGATTTAATGGGGATATACGGGGCTTCCTGTAGGAATCCAGTGCGGCTTCAGCTGTTTCCGGGGCGATTCAAGATGTAGGTACCCCTAAGGAGCAGAGGGGGGTGCGAGGAGCAAAGAATGGCTCAGAGAGCCGGGGTGCCGCAGCAGAAAACAGCCTCAGCAGCATCGGGCCTCAAGGAGCCCCTTCCCGGCCATGCCGCCATTTTTCTTTTGCTAACCTCCAAAAAAGAAAGGGACCAGGCGCAAAGCCCGGTCCCGTTTGCTCAATATTCGTTCTGCGTCGTCCAACGAATGTTCCCCAGCATCTCCCTCGCAAGAATCTTGCCGGAGGTGACCAAGTTCGCGAACCTCATGTCGTTGCTGGTGATGACCGTCACCCAGCCGTTGACGAACCGAAGGTCTTCGGTGCCAGCCTCAATAAAGAGGATAGCATCGTCCTCCGCGACAACCTCCTGCAATTCCCCGAAGAGGACATTTCGGTCCAGCCCCTCGTCCCCGTCCGTTGCCCCCTTCGGGAGAATGCCGGTGATGGAGCCAAAGAGGCCAAATGCAAATGTCTTGTTGCCCTTATCGTCCTGCTCCTCCCATACTTCGATTTCGTCGTCGGAAAGGGCGCGGACCATGATTCCGCGGAAGGCGTCTTCGTCCTTGACGCGAAAATAGTTGGTACGGGTGCTCCCGGTGAAGTCTGCCATAACAAAATCCTCCTGTTAATCAAAATGTCCTGCGGAAAAGTCCAAGTCAGAAACCAGCGCCCAACTCTGCCCACACGCGCTGGGTGGACTCCATAAGCGAGCCAAGCAGCATAAATTCTGTGATGTGTTCCCCGCTAATGCTTATCTCTACCTTCGTGAGTTTTCCGCCGGCAGGAACCCTTGAGCTGATGCTTCCCTCCTTGGTTTCCGCATAAATGGTTTCCTCCTTCTGGGCCAACACCTGGCGGAACGTAACGATGAACCGAGTCCCTCGCACATTGACCTTTTTTACAATGTTGCCAATAGAGCTATCGGGGATATCGGTTTTTCGGTCATCGCTCCAGAACATGCCCGCGAAGCGCAGGGTGGAGTACAGCTTCTCGTAGGAATCCTCCAGGCGGAGAGCCATCATCCCGGCAACGAAATAGGTGAGCCGGCCCAGCCGCATTTCTCCGATAATTTCCTCCTCAAACAGGATTTCACCATCGCAGCCCTTGACGCGGATGACAGTGCCCACGCACAGCTTGCCGGAAGAGGAGTTCCAGGCAATCAGGCCCTCGGGAAGGGTGGTGTTCTCTGTCTCCAAGTCATCATCAGGGAAATCATCATTTTCGTATAAGGTTGAGATTTCCCGGAACCGCTCGTACACCTGCTTGTCGTCCTCGCAGATGTACCGCTCCGACAGCCGTTGCTCGTAGGGGAGCCAGATGCTGGAGGGGAGGTTCGGGGTGAAGGCATGTTCCTTCGTGGTGATGGGAGCCATGGTTAAGATGTTCTTAGAATTTGTAGCCATCGCAAAAAATCCTCCTAATATGTAGTTGGTTTGTGGTATGCAGACAACCGGAAAACCATTCAAAAAAAAGAACCAAGCTCCCTTACGGGAGCTTGGCATACTGAATTAGTCGACCTCCTCAAAGTACACCTCGGACTTGAGATTTACCCCGCGAACTCGCGCATTGTTCTTTAACACCATGGCTTGGCGGAAATTCTTGCTCAATCCACTCAGAGTGAATACCTCGCCCAAAACCTTAATTCGGATTCTGTAGTATCTGTCCTCATCCGGGTTGATTCGAGTGGAAACAGTAAGCCCAAAGTCCTTATTGTTGGGATACTTATTCTTGAACAAGAACTCCTTTTTGATGATTTCCGGCTTGCAGAAAATCCGCCGGAACCAATTCTTCCAAGTATGTAGCTCAAGGGTCACCGGGATTTGTGCCCGGATGAAGTGCGAATAAAGGTTATTCGGCATGATTTTGACATTGTACCCTTTGAAACGGACGGACTGCGGACACCCGGCCACAATAAGCAGGAACTCCTTTGCGGGGCAGACGAAATTGGGGTCGCTAATAAGTTCCTCCCAGGTGGGCTCCCGTCTTTTCTGCTGTCTTGCCTTGGCCTGCTGCTGAGCCCTGGGCGGAGCATTGCCCGCATTCTCCCGCTGCCCGGATTGGGTATTCTGTGTCTCGCCACTTTTCAGAACATCCCGTGCCTCTGAAACAAGTCGGAACAGATAGGCGGTTCCCCCAATGTCAGGGTGGCACTTCTTTACCAGCCGCTTGTAGGCCTCGTCAACGTCTTCAGGTGTGCAGGAATCCTGCAGCCCTAGGACCTCCCTGGCCTCAGATGTTTTCACGGTCACCCCTCCTCACGAAAATTTGAATGTTGCATTAACGACAAGCTTCCCTTCGGGAATAAAGAGTGCTCTTTCAACACTCTGTGCCGTGCGAGCCGTCGTCGCTTTACCAGAAACCGAGGTTTCCAGTCCTAAAACGGAAAACTTCACCGTGAAGTACTTAACCTTGGCTTCAAAACGCAGGTGGAATGTCGCATTGAAAACCTTGGAGGTAGGCCTGGCGTTTTCGATGTTAACCTGCTTTTCCCGGCTGACAGACGGCCGGCAAAAGAGTTTTCCAAACCAACTGTTCCATGCGCGATATTCCACTGTAACCGGGATGCGGGCAGGAACGAAGTTGTTCACCATGTCAATTTCCCGGAAGGGAATCATGTAGCCCTTATAGGGGATAAATACGGGCTGACCCTGCGCTGCTTTGAGAAAAACGTCCAACGGACAGACAAATTCGGAGTCGGCCAGGGCCTCGCTCAAACCGGATTCATCGCGCGGGCCGGCAGGGGCGCCGGGGGTCATTGGTCCCTTTCCGAACAGGACATCCCTCGCCTCACTTACCAGCCTGAAAAGGTGTTCGGTTCCGCCAACATCGGGGTGACACTTCTTCGCAAGCCGCTTGTATGTATCAATGACATCCTGCTCCGTATAACCATAGGACAGACCCATGATGCTCATGGCTTCTTGAGTATTCACGTCTTTGCCTCCTTGTTGTTTCAGATTTCGCAAGTCTTTTGCCAGATTATATGCAGGCTTGCGGAAAACCATTTCGGGGCAAAGGGAAGCGCCGGAACCCCTAGAGGCTCCAGCGCATGTTGTCAGGCAATTTCGTTTTTCTGCGGCTTCTTTTTTGCGACACACTCTGGGCACAGAGTTTTCCCCTGACTGCTCCCACGAATAAATTCGTGGGGTTCCAAGTTGGTGACCTGTGGGGCCACCATGGCGCCATTGCTTCGCGGCGCTCTGGAGAGCACGGCTAAGCTGGAGGCCATCTTCCTTGGAATTTGTCGCCGCAAGAGATGCGTTCATCTCATTAACGCGGTACGGTATATCACCGCAAAGTGGCGTATCGCCACATCTTTGGCGGCAGCCATCGCCAAATAGAATGTGATTAAACTCCTGTGCTGCTGGGCAGCTTCGTTCCCCACAGCGCAGAAATTACGGTATCGTGCAGCACTACAAATGTAGAGTAGTCTTTGTCACACTGTCCCAGGAGAAACCCATCCAGGGTGCTATTGGTATGCTGAATCAGGAATGCGGAATACAAATCCCGCTGGATTTTCCTCCCGTCCGGCATGATATTCCACCGCTGGGAGAGTTTCTTCTTATTGTACTGGTGGTTCAAGTGGTTATACTGACTGGCTCTTTTGCTGTGCGAGGTTAGACCTCTCCGCCAAGGCTCTCCAGCAGTGCCCGCCCAATAGCAAGGCAGATGTCGCCGCGGGTAAAGGCCTTTACATCGGTGGTGCATTCCAGGACGTCGGTGATAACCTTATCCCTGATGAGCGCCCAGATGCGGGAGGCGTAATCATCGGTGCAGTTCTTCAGGACCTCGATGGCGCAGAGTTCAACTTCCTTGAGGAATTCAACATCCTCATTCTTAATGATTTTTGCCATAGTGACCTCCTTCAGTCGTAGTCTTCCAACATGTTCTGCATATCCTGCTTGGCCGTGCTGATGACGAGCCTGCGATACTCCGCAGACGGCAGACCGAGCAGGAACTGGTAGGAGTGCTCGTCGAGCAGCAGAGAAATGCCGTTCATGGCCTCATCCGCCAGCAGGAAGCTGCCCTCGTTTTCGACACTCCTCCGATATTTGTCCGCTAAGGCAAGCGCCTTCATCATCGGAACCTTGGAGAGGATGTGTAGCTTGTAGGCGCTAAGAGCCGTCTCGTACTCATGGATGGCTTTCTTCGGATTATCACCGCCGGAGCTGACCATCTCATAGAGGATACCAGCTGCGTGTTTCATAAAAATTCTCCTTTCGGGCGTGTTCCCTGTATGCGTGTTGGAGAATAGTATGCGATTCCGCAAAAAATGATTCTGTCAGATACGCTCGTAGGTGTCGCGGGCCCATTCCTCAATGGCTTCGTTGGATTGCAACGGAAGCGGGTATTCGTCCTCGGGGAGGAAGATGTTTCAGTCCAGGCCCAGACGGCGGATTACATGGAGGAGGGTGACCAGAAAGCCACTCTCCATCTCGTCCTCCGGGGCGAAGGCTCCAGGGCCTCCAGAAACCAGTTGCCGGGACACATCGCGGATAGCGGCAACATCAACAACAACATTGTTTTCGTAGTACCAGAGACGACCAAGGATTTCTCCGTCCATATTGGGGAAGTCATCCTCGGTGCCCAGAGTTTCCACGACGGGCTCAACGTCCTGGTCCCCGTCGATGATGATAATGTGGTTGAGGCACACCAGCATGGCCGGGTCAATTCTCATCAGGTACTGGGACAGGTATGCAGTCCAGTCAGTGGTTTTTCTCCCCAAAGGAGGGCCCCCAGACAAAGCGCCCTGCCAACCAGGCCTCTGCGGGCGGGACCATGTGGAAGTTGATGTACTTGTCGTTCTTAAAGTCGTCCACGAGGATATCGGTGTCGGACTCCTCACGAATGGCAAGGATGTTGGCGGCGCCTTCTTCATAAATATCTTGCTTCAATTTTTCATAGTCCATGAAAGAATCTCCCTTTTTAATGAGCTTCCCAAATTGATGTGATATGGGAAATACTATGCGAACATCGGGAAACCTATTTTGGGGACGGTTGGCAAAAGAAGATTGTGGCGGCAGGGGAGGGAGGGGGCAATGAGGCCCGACACCGCTGGAGAAGGGCCACCTAAGCAGTATCGGGCCGTTGGAGGCGCGAGGAAAACCAGTCGCCAGTTCTTCTTTTGCCAACCAATACCTGTGTTCATCTGCAGAGACTCCGCATATAATTCCCCAAACAAACACGGGAAATATCAGAAAGGAGAATAACATGTATTTGGAGGTTATTGGCACGACATTGCCGCAGTTCATCTTACTCTGCATCATCCTAGGCGGAGGTTTTGCGGCACTCCTCTCAGTCTCGCTGCGATTTTTGGGAGCTCTGGACAAGGTGAATCCGGCAGGGGAAGAAGATGAGCCGCAGCCCGAAGCCCCAGACTGCCCCAGCGGCGTGTCCATGCGTCTGCGGGAGAGCTTCTGGGTCTGCGACGACTGCGGTCAGGAGTTCCGCCTGCCGGACGGCAGCCTGCCGCCCCTGAGATGCCCCAGTTGTGGGGCCACAAAAGCGGGCGACAGTATTGTAGCGGACGACGAGTACGACGCGGAGACCTATATCTGCCCCGTCTGCGGCAGAAAGGTCATGATGTTGGATGGGGAGGAACCTGAATACTGCCCTTATTGCGGTAATGAGCCGGATGAGGTGTGGGCCGTTGTACGAGAAGGCCCCGCCGGATAAATCTCAAAAAGCCATCACCGATATGGGGCCTGCCACCATGGCGGGCCCCCTTTTACGTAATAAAATTTCTTCTGTCTGCATAGGATTCCCCAACATTTCACCTCTGGACTTCAGCACCTTTAGGATACCGTAAAGCGAAAACTCCGGGTGTTTTGCCTGTTTACATATATATGTTGCCGGGATGGCTTAATACCACTTTCCAGAGGTGTTATAACCTCTGTTCTGGATACAAACTTGTTAATAAGTAGGGAGGGGCGGCTATGCTGAAAATCATTTGGCGCATCATCGCCCCATGTTTTTGGGGCTCTCGCCGCCGGATTTCCTTTCCAGCCGGGATGCTGACAAATGTCAGTTACAACTATGTCTTCTACGATTCAACAGGAACACCAAGAGAAGGGACGCACACGCTCCTTGAGGCGATTTGCCGACGCAAAGAGACCGGTTGGTTTATTGCTAAGCTAAATTGGTAGGGAGGGGGTCTGTGGAGGCTCCTTCCCTCGCCCCATCTAAAAGGAAATCCCGAGCCGTCGACTCGTTTACATATACGATACCACAAAGCCGCTTCGTTGGAAGAATGTGCGAGGAACTCCTCGTGTGCTTCCCAATGGAGCGGCTTATTTTGCTCAAGAATGTATTTCGATGTCGGCGCATAAAATAAGTCAATATGATGATTTGACAGCATGTAGAAACTCGGCTAAAATAGAGGACAGGAAGGAGGTAATTCTATGGAATTGTATCACGGGAGCGGGGTTGCGGTTCCTTCTCCGGAAATCCGCATAACGAAATTCACAAAGGATTTTGGTTGGGGCTTCTACTGTACGAACAACCCTTCCCAAGCCGAGAGGTGGGCTCGCCGCCACAGGAACTCCTCTAAAGGAGAGACCCCAACAGTGTCGGTATACGATTTTGAGGAAAAGGGCCGCCTTAACTGCAAAACTTTCCCACAAATGAGCGAGGAATGGCTCGATTTGATTGTCCTCTGCCGGGGTGGCGGACTTCATGATTACGACATCGTAGAGGGCCCCATGGCCGATGATGAAGTGTGGGATTATTTGGAGGACTTCCGGGAAGGTAGAATCTCAAGGGCCGCTTTCTGGGAACTTGCCAAGTTCAAACATCCAACGCACCAAATTTCATTTCACTCCGCAAAGGCGTTAGCGTGCCTTGATTTCAAGGAGGTGATTACGCTATGAACTACAATGATGTTTATTATGTTGCAGCGCTGATTGAGTATGTTAGCAGGAAAACGAAAAATCGTCGCAGGTATGTGGTGAAAAAAATAGGTATGGAGGGTATTCGTCACCTGCTGGAGGATGCAAACGCGAACCATTGTTTGTCAATTGGTCAGGTAAGCGAAGAAGTGGTGGAGGACTACGGAATCGAGATGGGTGAGTTTGATTCAGTTGGCAAATGCCAGTATAAGGTTCCTGGCTATCTCCCCATCGGGAAAAACTACGCCCGGCTAGTTGAAGATGTGGAGTCAAATCCGGAAAGGTATCCAGAAGCCCTGTACGAGGTTTTATGTTCCCCGATATCTGATGCAATGTCGGACTTCAATTCGTCTTTCTTCTACGCTGGCAGAGAAGAAATTGCATACGCATACCAAAACGCGAAAGAGGGTGCCTGACGGCGCCCTCTTTTTGCTATTCCGAAATGATTTTCTGGACTCTGCCGACCTGTCCATCCGTCAGCATCACCTTGATGCCTCTTGGATGGTACGATTTGTTGGTCAGCAACCGTCCAACAGTCCCGCGGGTTAAGATACCCGTGGGCTGGTCCTTTTTAAGGACAATGTCAACTGTCATGCCGGGCTGGATGCAGCTCCGGCGGCAATTTGCGCTTTCCAAAACAAACCCTCCTTTCTCCCAATATCCTATGCGGTTTGCGGCCTCCTGATTTGCCGGAATCCTTTTGCGACTGTTCGCATATGATAACGCAAAATCTTTCAGGAGGTACATATCTATGCGGGAACATCAATTTGTAAAGGTGAATGGCAAAATGCGCTGCGCCAACTGCGGCCTGGAGTACGACCCCACCGACGACGCAGAAATCATTGCGAACGTCGAGATGAGCGATTGCCCGGAGGCGGATTTTACACCTGAGAAGGCAATCCCGGCCACCGCGTCCATTGACGAAAATCGCCCCTGGATTCGTTATGAGGCGGACAACGAAGGGAACGACCCTGTCTACTACCACGACTATCTGGACGATGAGGGCAATCTCTGCTACTGCGAGGGCGAGGAATGCTTGGTTCATCCCTGGCAGAAGCCGGAGGGGCACCAGGACAGCATTCTGATGTCCAACGAGTGCAGTGATATTCCGTATTTCGTTATTCCGAGAGAGCAGTTCATCGCCGACTTCGGCGAGGCGCCTTTGGAGCTGCTGCATAAGACAAGTTTTGAAGAGGAGGGCTGATTTCGTGAAAGCTACAGATATCAGATGGGACACTGACGGGGCTCCTGTAGACCTGCCCAGTGAGGTTGATATTCCGGAGGATGTCATCGAGGAGGCCGGTGGAAACGGCGAGGCCCTCCTGGACCTGGTTTCCGATTACCTCTCCGATTTGACCGGTTTCTGCCACGATGGATTCTTTTTAGAGGGGGAATGATATGCGACTCGAAGATTGCATCGAGAAAATCAACGGCCTGTCCGAGTGGGACATCCGATTCCACATCCTGGCGGAGGGCAGCAATGGCCGCAAGTGGCCCATTTCTTTCGCCGCCAACGCTGCCAAGATGCTTGCCACTTGGGCCGCTGACTGTACCGGGTACTCCCCGATTCCGGAGAACGGGGACCTGATTCATGGTCTACTTTTCGTCAACACCATCGACGGGCGGGCCATGATTGCGGATGAGGCCGACTTGGAAGGTTTTGACTTCGAGAGCCTGATGGGGGCATTCCGGGGCAAATCTGTCAGCTGATACACACGGGGCGGCAAACATGCCGCCCCATCATTTTAAGGAGGAAACCTAGTGGACTACGCAACAGTTATCGAAACCCCGAGGTACGCTTTTCTGCGTAAGGATGAACACCTCGGCGGGAACATCATCCTGCTCACGCTGAGCGGGGCACGCTCCTATGGGACAAATGTCCCTGGGTCCGACATTGATATTCGCGGAATCACCGTTGAGAAACCCAACGAGGTACTGGGGTTCCACGACTTTCTGGCATTCACAGACCCAGAAACCGATACAACCATTTGGGGACTCAGGCATGCAATGAGGCTTCTCTCGAAATGCACGCCGGGCTGCATTGATTTGCTTGGAAGCCGGCCAGACCACATCATCAGCGTATCCAAGCAGGGGCAGATGCTTATTGACAATCGCAAGATTTTCCTGTCCCAGATTGCATATGAGGCATTCATGGGGGCTTGCAAGAAATCCCTCAAACAGGCAGAAAAGCGTGCCTTAGAAAATGGCGCAGAGGAGCGGAAACGCATTGATAAGGCTCTGATGCACCAGATTCGGCTTCGGATGACCTTGCTGGACATCCTGGAAAAGGAAGAGATTATCACCTGGCGGGGCGCGGAACGCGACTATCTGATGGAGATTCGGAGCGGAAGATTCACAAGCATGAAGGGCCAGATTTTGCCGGAGTTTTATGAACTCCTGAATGACTGGGATAAGCGCTTGGAGTACACAAAGTCGGCGACAAGCCTGCCCCCGTGCTCTGACTACGAGGCAATCGAGGAGCTGCTCATTCAGATTTATCGGGAAACATTGCTCAAATAGGGGAGGGCGGCTCCAGAAAGGGGCCGCCTTTTCGTTATTGTTTTCCTGCGGTTTGCATATAATACAAAACAAAGAACCAAGGCGAAATAATGGGAAAAAGAGGGATTATCATGAAGATTACATATCGCGAAGCGTTTGCCACCCAGCTGCAGAAGAACCTGCAGGCCGTATCCGCCATCCTTGTCGAGGTGCCGGAGGGGAAGGACGGAACTCCGCCCCTTTCTTTTGTGGAGGGAATCATCGTCTCCGTGGAGAAAGCAACGAATAAGAAGATTACCGCTAAGAGCCCCAACTGGATTTTTGACCGGCTGTGGGCCCGCCTGGATGGCCGGTTGAACCCGGACCGCACCTCCGCCGGGGACACGCTCCGCGCTGTCGTCCAGAAGTCCAGGGAGGAGGCATTTCGGATTATTCACGACACCTCCGCTGATGTTCCCGGGGCAGAGAGGCTCCTTGAAGCCAGTATGAGAGGCAACGAGTTCGCGTCCCTGGTGGAAACACTGAAAGGCTTCATCCTGAAAGATGGGATGAGTGCGTCTGATGAGCGCCTTCAGCTTGTCTTCGGCAGAGATGAGAAGGGCAGGAGCATTGTGGACGGATACGCATGCAACGGCGTCAGCCTGGCTCACGCTACTTCGCCCTGCGCCCTTGTTGGGGATGCGTTCACTGTCTACATCGACATTCCCCGCCTGAAGCCGAAAAAGAACTCCCTGGTAAGGATTTCCCTGGGGGGCAAGAAGGCGTGCGTCGCCTTCGATGACGTGAGCTTCAGTACCCTCCAGACTTGTAATCCTAAAGACCTCCAGTCAATCCGGAGCAGCTTCAAGGATGAGGAGGATACTAAAACCGTGCTGATGAACCCGGTGCTCCTCAAGAAGATGGCCACCGCCATGTGTTCTGGGAACTTTTCTCGAAAGGTAAAGGTAACGGTTGGGGGAGAGGTTTCCATAGTCAGCTTCCAGGCCGAGGACGCTGAAATTTTCATCTGCCCGATACGTCCTACCTGCCACTATGACTGAACGTCATATGTCGGCCAAGGAGTATCAGGAGATGCTCCGGCAGAAGAAAACCCCCAAGCATCACAACAAGAAGGTCTATGTCTACGAGGACGGTTTCGCCTCGCCAGACCAGAAACTCACCACCCACGGCGCCATCACTGAAAAGTATGACAGTACGAAGGAATATGGCCGTAGCCGTGAATTGCTGCTTCTGAAAAGAGCCGGGAAGATTTCGGACTTGAAACGGCAGGCAGAACTGGTTATTCAGGAGGCATTTACCTCCCCGGACGGCAAAAAGCACCGGCCTATTGTCTACAGGGCGGATTTTATCTACAAGAGAGACGGCGAAACCATTGTAGAGGATGTGAAGGGAAAGGATGAGAACACAGGGAAATACCAGATGACAGAGGCGTTCCGCTTGAAGTGGAAGCTCCTACAAGCGAAGTACCCGCAGTTCAAATTCGAGATTTACTAAAAAGACCGGGGCAGCAAGATGCTGTCCCGGTCCTGTTTTTGCTATGAAGTTTTAGGCCGTCATGCGAAGGCACTCGTCCAGGTAGATGGGAAGCCCCCTCGCCCGGAAATAGGGCCGGCCAGAAACGGAATGGTAAATCTTGCTCTGGTGCTTCTTGGCATCCTTGCCGGAGCCGTCGTCGAAGTACCAGGTGACGCTCTCGCAGTCATCGTTGACCTTGACAACGTACCCAGCCAGACCGCAGGAATACACGCCCCAGTTGCCGTCCATCAGGCCACCTCCTTGGTAACGCAGTTGTCCTCGACCGGGGCAGGAGCGCTGAGAACAAGCTCGTCCTCGTACTCCGCCCAGTCGTTCTCCTCGCGCCGTGCGGGCTTCTTGCCCCAGGTCTTGTGCTTGGCCCACTGCTTGCGGGCCTTGGTCTGGTCCTTCCAGGAAGCGGACTTCCAATGGCAGTAATGGCGGTCGTAGTAACTCCACGAGTCCTCAGTACCGCCGAAGGGCAACCGGACCTTGGTGTTATCCCGGATGGGGAGGGGGAGGTCCTCGTCAATCTCCGCCACATCCATAGCAGCACGAAGGGTGCCGCGCCACATAGAGGGACCGGAGGTGCGGTGATGATGGAACTTGGCCCCGCGCATCCAACCGGGGTACCACTGCGAGGACTGGCGGGGAGGCACGTAGTGCCACACGCTGTCGTCCCAGGCACGGATGTCGATAGACCGGCCAGCATCGTCAAAGACCTGATACCGCCGGAGATACGCCACCCACACATACTTGGGAACAGTGTAGGGGTGCCCGTCCTTGTCCTTGAACCAGTACCAGCCGTCCTGCTCCGGAATTCTGTAAACGTCCTTGCCGGTCACGTTGAGCTGCGTGAAATCCACGCGGGCAGGCTTCCCTCTCCGGTCTTCGCGCGACAGCAAGTGCTTACCCTGGACCAGAAGGCCGCCCCTCCACCAGAGGGCAATCTCCTGCTGGGTGCCCTGCATCACCACGGCCTCCTTAACATAGTCATAAACGTAGTACATATACGGTCCTCCTCTTTTGGATTTAAGAGCTCCTAGTTTGATATTGGGGGATGTTATGGCAATTGGATAAAAACCATTCGGGTCGTTAGCAAAAAGAATCAGCTGGCGGTTTGTTAATGATTTTCATGAGGCCCGATACAGCCAGGAAGGCACCTCATCCAGCAGCATCGGACCTCAAGGTGCCTGAGCAAATACCGGTCGCATTCTTCTTTTGTCAACCTAAAAAATCAAAATTCCAGGCGTCGCATAGCATAGGAACAACTACCAGAATGGAGAATCTACATATAAGGAGAAACCGCTATGAGTTATGAAATCGAGTACAACCGCGTTTTTCTCAAATCCCAGGAAGGGATTACGCCTTGCGTCCTTATGGGCAGTAACAACTGCTATGAGCCGAGATATACCAGCAGTCGAAGAGGATGGCGCAGAGACCGCAGCTGGGGCATTTTCCAGAATATGATTGGAGTCACCGAAGATGACCTGCTGGCCACTGTCACTCCCTGGCTGGGTGGCTATCAGGAACATTGGAAGAAGAACGGCAAGTGGGTAGACGATGCCGGGCTCATCCGCTGGGTGAAAAGCGGTGTTAGGAACGCTACCTATCTGGAACCCCTGCTTGAGACCAACCACATGGACAGCATCCGCTGCAATGCCTACACCTGGAACCCCCATGACGGCCGGCACGACCTCCTTAACCGTTCCTGTTCCACAACGTCGGAGCTGGATACCTGGATACAGGAGGTGAGAAAGCTCACCGAGGAGCAGAAAGCGAAGGGCGTCAAAGTCTATCCCGCCATCGAGTGGTTGCCGGAGGACATACGTTTGCCAAGGAAGAGCACCCCGGGCAAAGTCATAATCAAGGAGAAGGGGCGCTATCTCAGCGGCTATACGCCCAACTCGACCTCCTGGACCAGGAACATCACTGACGCAATTGTGATTCCGTATGACGAGGCCGAAAAACTCCTTCGGAAGACACTGCTTTTCGGCAGGGCTCGTATGGTCGACGCCGCCAGGAAGGAAGCCCCTAACAATGTGGTACTGCGGTTTGCAAACGGCTCCCGTGCCGGCTGCTACATCATCCGCCGTACGCGTTCCAGAATTTACATGACACGAAAGGTTGAAGAGGCAACCCACTATGCCGATGAAAAGGCAGCCCGTGCAGCCATGGAGAAAATCCAACCGGTCTGCATAGACTGTGGAGAGTTGGAAGTTGCCATCCTCGGCTGACAAATTGGGGCCTGCAATAGTGGGCTCCAAAAATTTGCGTGAGTTGCATAGAGTAGTACACATTTTGGCAGATGGGAGCCACGAATAAGAGGCCACGCTTCTGCATATTATGAACTAATCTTTCTTAGGGGGCACTGAAATGAAAATGACAACTGTTTACACGCAGTCCAAAAACTGCTGGGCTATCGAATGCGACTGTGCTCAGGCGGGTGTCGATGCCAGTAAATTTATCAGGGCCTGCCGCACGCACCTGAATAGGGACACGTTCCCCACGGCCCTGTGGTACCACGACCGAGGGTCGGACGGAAGCCCGCACCAGAGGGTGGAGTGTTATGGCCCGAACGCCAAGCGTGATGCCCGTGACGCGGCCATTATCCTTTCTGGCCTCGTTATCGGAAATCTGGAGATTCCCGGCAGGAGTGAGCCCGGAAACCCCCGCACTAAGGAACCCCAACGGGGCGAGGCGATGGCGGTATGACGTTCTTTCACGTCACCAGGGCCGAGAACCTTTCTGACATCATGCGAGGTGGGCTGGTTCCCTCCATAGGTGCCCGCTCTCAGGCAGCCAAAGAGCGTCATCCTGCCGTGTTTCTGTTTAGCAGCAGGGACGCGATGGAGGATGCTTTGATGAACTGGCTGGGAGAAGAGTTTGGCGAAGACGTGGAGCTGGCCATCTTGCAGGTTGACATCCCTATTTCGTGGAATAAGCACCTGCACACGGACCCCGCTGTTGGTTTTGAGACGCTTTGTTACGAGCGCATCGGCCCGGAACATATTCAATATCTCTACAAGACATGAAAATACCCCGGCTCACTTTGGTGGGCCGGGGTTCTGTTATTCGGTAGCTGGCATAGTAGGCTTCTTCTTTTCGCAGATGGAGACAATAACTCCCGCAACAATCAGGGTCCCCAACCCGCAAATCGACAGGAGCAGGATGTTGTCCTGTCCGCGAAACATAGACAGGAAACCCTTTCCGGAATCCCTGTAGTCCAGCAGGACCGTTGTTCCATTGCCGCCGGAGCTGAGGAGAACAACGCTGTCCTCCTTTTCCTCCTCCTCGCTCTCATTCACCGTGATTTTCAGGTTTCCCTTTGCGTCTCTGGTCAAATCCAAGGTGACAGCAATGGGGGAGGATGTCGCTTTGTAGTAATCAATGGCCGGTTCAGCCTCCACGAGGTAGTAGGTACCGCTGCGGAGGCCCTTGAGCACAAGCCGGCCACTAATATCCTCGACAACGGTGGTCGTGGAGTTATCCGTGCCATCCGGGCAAACGGTATAAGTATGGAACGCCTCTGTAAAGGATACCGGGTACCGCAGTTCCTGGTCGTAGTACAGAATGAACTCGGCCCCTTCTACGTCCTGTCCGGCGTAGGCGGCAATGTTCTGCTTCTTTGTTGCGTCCTTGTCCAGTGGCAGCCGGGTGTCAACGGTATGGATGATGGCATCCAGAGAGTAAACACTGGGGCTCTCGGAGGCCGTCAGAATGTTTCCGTCGGTGTCCGAAACCTCGATGTCACAGTCCATCCCGCTAACCCCGGTGGCCGGCGAAGCAGAAACGGAAACCACATAGGTAAAGACTCCGGTCCCCGCCGATGGCATGTCGGAAAGGTCGTAGAAGTACCCGTCCGTGGTGGTATAACCCAGGTTCTGCTCAAATGTGGTATCCCCGTCGGCATCCGTGACTACCAGAGAACCGGCGCTCATGAAGTCCAGGGAGATGTCGGGTTTGATACTGATGAGTGCCGCTGTCTCAGGCAGTTCTAATTTGACGGCATACTGGACGGTATCGCCGGGGGACACCGTGTAGTCGCCGGAACTTGCCTTGCAGCCGGTAGACGTTGCAATGATTTCCTGGGAGGCGGCATAGTCCGGAGTGATTGCTGCTACTGTGGGGGTGAGGAACAGAATAGATGCCAGTGCGGAAATGATAGAGAGAATAATCTTTTTCATGTTAAACTCCTTTCGACTCATATAGCCATGATTGGCTGGGAAACCCAGCCGTTTTCCCGGGGCTCTTGAGAGCCCGATTCTGGTATATGATATGCAAGAGAAGAGAAAACCATTTTTGGGCAAAAAGAAAGACCCCTCCCAATGCGGGAGAGGTCTCTTGGGCTAGAACTCAGCGCCAAGCCGCTGTTCAAACGTGGGGACAACCAACTCGGCAGCCAGGGCCTGGAGGTCCAACTCGGCAGCCGTCTTCCTGGGCATGCGGCCGCGGGGAGTCTCCTTCTGCCAGCTGCGGACGCAGCCCTTCTCCTCCTTCCAGGAGCGGCTGGTGCGGCGGAGACGCTTGCCCGTCATTGCGCTACCCCGGGGCTTCTTGGTGAGGCGGCTCGGGACATTGCCCACCAGCTCATACCAGTCGTCATCCGGCTGGAACGGAGCAGCCAGGGCCTGCCGGAACCCAGTGGTCTTCCGGTAGACGGTGCGGTCCTGCTTCTCCTCCAGAGGGGCAAACGGGAACTCCTCCAGCTCAACCGCCATCCGGCGGAGGGCCATGCGGCACTCATCCAGCCACTCGCGGACATCGATGACGCGGCCGTTCTCGTCCTTGACCATGAAGCAGCGCTGCCTCATGATGGGAGACCACCACAGCGCCGGCTTTGTGGGAATCACCGTATACCGAACATTGCTCATGGCCTGGCGGTCATTCTGGTTCATGGCGACCATGTCAAAGAAGGTCGGGACATACTTATCCGGGTTATACCCGCGGGTGTCAGTGCCCATGTGGCGGGCCTCAAAGGCATCCGGCTTGAACCGAAGCCGCCACTTGTCGGGCGTGACAATGTGCTCCACCAGCGCCTCCTTGGAAACGCTGCCCAGGATAACTTCGGCCGGGTTCTTGGCGATGTTGAAGAGAGTGTAAGCCATCATATGTATCCTCCAAGTTTAAAATTTGCCTTGTGTGGGTATTGTTTCGTTGTATGCAGGAGGAGTAAATCTGATTACAAAAAAGAGGCCCCTCCCGCAATGGGAGAGGCCTCGCACATATCAGTACAGGAATTTCTTCACGGTGATTCCCTCCTTCCTATGCTTGTATTGTATGCGACTCCCATGAATCCGATTCCTTCAGAACGGGTATGCGCAAACGTGGATGTTGCGCAGACTGTTTTCTGCATGGGTGCCCTTGTTGAGATGCTTGATGTTGAACTTGGTCAGGCGGTCTAGTTCTCCTCTGCGAAGCTCGTCCGGCAGCAGCCATTTGACGACCGCCTCCCGGAGTTCATCCCGGGACCCAAAGCACTCATAGACATCTCCCGCTACGCCGCGAACCACATGAAGCGCATACTCCTCAAAAACCAGCTCATCATCGTGCTGGATTCCGAAAACGTCCTTCAGGGCGTCGCGGGCGGACCAATCGGCATCGCACTCGTAATCCTCAATGGACTTCTGATAAATGGCCCACAGCTGCACCATGACATCTTTATCAGCCAAGATAGCCTCCTTATCAAGACCCCGGCTGGCAAAAAGTGCGGTGGGCATGGCCTCGATTTTTTCCTTCAGTTCCTCCAGAAAGCTTTGATACAAAAGCATGTTTTTCTCCTTTCAGAAATTGCTATAGTACTCCGGGTGCTGGTCAATCAGCCCCTTTGCCGCTATCAGATACTGCTGGAACGTCTCTTCGCCCATCTGGTTTTTTACCCAGGTGGCCATTTTCTCGGCAGGGGCGCCAAGAACCTCGCCATCGGTAAAGAAATCCTCAAACTCGGAGAAGCATTCATCCTCCGATTCCGTTGCCCCACGAACATCGACGTATAACTCGCTGTCCGGGTCAAAGCAGTAGGCGTGGATGAGGCTGTCCATAGAAGAGTCCTCCCCGTAGGAATCCACGAGGTACTCTATAGGATAGCCGAACCGCTGATGCAGGGCCAAGCCAAAGACCGCGCAGAGACCATGAAGGAAGATTTCGGCGGAGTTGTTACCAGAAACCTCTACATTCTCCAGGGCCTCATCAACGTTGGGGGCGAGGTAGAATCCGGTCCTCAAATCACGGAACCTCCTTCGTGCTCGTAAGCAACCCAGGTTTTGCCGTAGGTTTCCGTGTCCAGGTACTGGACTCTGCCATTGACGTCCGCAAGAACAAACTGATACCAGTCTCCCTTCGGGCGCCAGATGCAGAACATGTACTCGCTGGGTGCGCCTTCGTCAAAAAACTTGACCCAGATAGTGTGGTTCAACAGCCTCTTGAGCTGGCCCACGGTCAGAGAGGGACACGGGGCCTCCAGCGTGGGCATGGAGTCGATGGCGGACTGGACGGCGATGATTTCCCAGCTGTCCTTCAGAGCGTCCATCTTGAGCAGCTCATTCTGGATGAGTTTCCGAAGCAGGGCGTTCCCATCAATTGGGCGGACCTCCTGCAATTCGGGCATCTTGAGCAAATCCTCTTTCTGCATAACGCATTGCCGGCGTCTATGAAATGCCGGCTCCTCCTTTCGAAATTTCCTGAGATGCTGTTGTTTGGATGGTATGCAGGCCAGGAAAATTCGATTAGAGAGCAGACATAGAATGAAAGCCAATGAATCCGCATACTATTCCCCAAATCTGATTTAGGAGGACATACATATGTACAAGGAGATTAAAGTTTTCGACGCGATGTATGATGACGTTTTCTACGATAACTGGATTCCTGCATGCGCTTGCCGTGGGAAGGCGTGTGACAAGCTCCGGGAGTGGTCCTACAGAAAGGAAAAGCGAGTGGTTGAATCCAGGCTGCTTTACGATGGCCCCGCCCCCCAGAGCGGAGAGCGCATTTACCGCTGGGTCAGCGATACAAACACGGGTACAAAAACCACCGCATGGTACCTCAGCGACAGCGAGGCCCGGGAAGCTGCGGGCCAGCTGCGGCTGACAGATGGCCACCTCCAGTTCGGAGAACTAGACATGGAGCAAATCGACCCTTTGAGAACGGGCCAGAAATTCTCTGTCCAATTCGAACTGGACGGCAAAGGCCGGCTGTTTACCCGCATCAACGCGCACCCTGAGAGGGATGGCCTGCGTGGCAAAGGAAAGGTATTCTTCCCCGACAGGTCCTTCGTTGGCGCTGACTGCGGCGATGCCGTAGTGTCCATCGTGAAGGAATTTGACACATACGGGTTCCTCTCTGGCGAGATGGTCAAGTTCGGGATGCCTGACATGGACCGGTTCCTGGACTGGGCCTGGGAGAACGCGAAGCGGATAAACTTCCACGAGGTCCTGTTCATCAATCATCCTGGCCGCGGGGAATACCTGGCCATCGACGACGGCACCGGTGTCCGCAGAATCATCGAGGGCAAGGACTACGATGGCAGCCTCTACATCCAGGCCGAGTACGTCTATGACCAGGTTGTCAAAGCCGACGCTGAGAGGTATCTGGTTCAGCGGAAACAATTGGCGGAGATGTTCCTGGAGTCTGCCTGGGGTATGGAGGTAGACATGGATGTCCTGAGCGCGATGTTCACCGGCAGCCGCCTGTTTGAATCTGGCCGCGCGACCGCAGACTGGACGGAATCCGTTGAGTACCGTGGAAAATTGCTCGATTCTGCGGTTCAGGAAGGGATTCTTTCTCAGTATGTGTCCCCGTCTCTGCATATTGAGGTCGTCACCCTCAACCAGGAGAACATCGTCTCCCTCGGCAACTACTCTTACAATGAAGTGAAGGAGTTGGCGAAGGCAATGGGAGAAATCAACCAAGTAGCAGATGAGGCCGGATTGGCGAAGGTCAAGAAAGGCCTGCTTCTGCCGTTCTAAAAACCCCATCAAGAAGAGCCGCCGGATTTCCGGCGGCTCACCTTTTTCAGAAATTGCTAGAACGGTAGAAAATCTCCTCCGCAATTTGATGAACCAGTCCATAGTAGGACAGCTGTCTTTCAAGCTCGATTCCTAACTGCGAGCCAGCGCCATTGCCGGGAATGAACCGGAGACGCTGGTTTTGCAGCATTGCGGTGACTGCCGCCAAAGACGCCGGGTTGTATCCATGGCGGGTAGCCCGTATAAGGAAGGAATGCGACATGCCGGTGTCGGACAGCGTATACCGCAGGCTTTCTTCGCATTCGAGAACTTTGGGGGACCAGAAACTGGTTTCCTTTGCGGCCATCTCAATATTCTCTATAGCCCTCTCCACCGAGTGTATCCTTTTGCTGTATTCCTTTTCCGCAAAGGAAAGAATTTTCCCGTGCAGCAGCCCCATCTCCACGACCAGGTTTCCCTTCCGGGTAGGGAACTCCTTTGAGTTCAGAATTACACCGCAATGGATTGCTCCATCCAGGGCCGCAGAAAGGTCTTGGATAGGAATCCCGGTAGAGGGGTCCTGCTCCTTTGCGAACAGCAGAACAGGATAGTCCTTGATGAAAGCCTCAAGGGCCTTGTAATTGCTATCGCGGACGGGGATGATGCCGCCGTACCCGTTGTACTTCCCCCGAAGGGGAGCCGTGATAGGAAAGTAACGGTCGTCCGGGTAGGTGTTGCGTCTGGTATCGTAGGGATTCCTCACCATCAGAATAGCAGCGCAGTCCTCGCCCTCGAAGATGGGGAGGCTGCTTGCGAAACATGTGCCATGCCAATCGCCCATTGTTGTAATTCTCCTCTCAAATTTGCATATTCCTACTGAGTGTTGCAGGATTCTATGCGAGATGGCGAAATACCATTCTTTCGGTCGGAGTGCAGCGTTCCCGGCAGGTTCGAGGTTTGGCAAAAGAGAATTGGCTGGCTGGTGAGATATTGGGCGGCCTGAGGCTCGATACAGCAGGGGTAGGGCTCAGAAGCAGTATCGGGCCGCATGAAACCCTTATTCCTGCCGCCGCCACACTCTTCTTTTGTCCAAAAAACAACCCCTCCCATAGCAGGAGGGGTTGCGTATCTTTGTTAACAAATCTCCCAGTGCCCGTTCCAGATGGACCAGAACAGCTTATGAGCAGCGCCATTGGAGAACCAACCATGATGGTGGCCGCTCTCAGGCTCCTCGCCCTCGTACCAGACGGGATGTTCCATAACATCCTCGTACTTCTTGGGCTCCATCACCTTGCAGATAACCTGTTCGACGTTCAGGCCGTCCTTCGCAAGCAGGTCGCGGGACCCGGCGGAGTCGCAGTCGGAACCTTTGTACGGCTCCATGACCGCTTCAAGAATCTCCTTTGTCAATGCGCCAGTGTCGTACATGGCGATAACACTGGATTCCATCGCAGCGTATCCTGCATTCCAGCCCATGTTAGCCCTCCTCTTCGGCAAGAACTACAAGGTTCTTTCTCAGCGAGAGCCCGCAGGACCTCAGGACCCGTAGCAGCTCCCTCTTTGACTCGAACAGGTGCTGGTTTGCGGGACCAATCCCAATGATATTGATGCCCTCCGCATCGGTAATTGCCCATGCCTGGTTGGGGACAAGATAAACAGCACGAAGCATACAAAGCCCTCCTTAAACCCTCGTCAGATATTCGAGGCTGACATTCATGGTGTCCCCCGTCTTGAGCAGGTACGAAAAGTACCCGTTGCCGGAATCATCTGTCTTGACGGCGAGAAACTTTGCCTCGGCGATGCCCCTGGGGTCATCCAGGATGCGGACGATTTCCACGGTGCAATCCGACTTGTTCTTGCCTCCGAAGGAATACCGGCAGACGTCTCCAGCTTTGAAATCAAACATTTTTAGCTCCTTTCTCTAACTCCTGGAGCATAGCCGCCACACGGCCCAACTCCTCGTTGCTGTGCGGGGTCCCGCCAGCATTCATTTCCAAATACCACCGCAGGACCTCTTCCTTGGTTTTGAGGTCGTTGATATGAACCCGCATATAGTCCTGGTCCATACCGGGGCGGCCCCTAAACTCACTGTAGAGGTTCCCGAAAATTCGCAGCTCATCCTTAACAAACCGCTGAATGGCGGTGAGTCGCTGCAGGCCGTCAACGCAGACATACTCGTTGTAGCCGCCTTCCGGGACCTGAGTGTGCCAACTCGGATGGTTGAAGTACAAATCCCGGCCCGTCTTCCCGCCACGAAGCAGGAATTCGATGTAGGCAACTTGCTGGGCTTCAGTCCAGACATGGCCTCGCTGGAAGTCGGGATTGAGAACCAATCCGTATCCGGAAACTTCTTCCTCGACCCAGCGTACCAGGTCTTTCATGGGGTAATCTGTCGCATAGTTTCCGCGGGAAATGAACTTGGGCACATCCTTGAAGGATACCACCTTCCCATCGGGTACCCAGGAAGAAATTGCCTCCGCCCGCTTGGTCAGTTTCGGGTTGACCAAATCCGGCGGGACGATTGTAAACGGTACGCCGACAGACTTCATCGCCTGCGCAAGGGCCTGCTGAATTTGCGCTTCCTGTGTAATAGACTCAGGGCCCTCACTGTAGATAACAGCAAATGTTTTCCTTTCGGGCATGATTTCTCCTTTCTGTCCTAACGGTTTCAGAACGAAAACAGGCAGTCCAGATACTTGGATGCCTCCGTATAGCAATTTTCCTGGAGTTTACCGGACAGGAAATCGGCAAAGGCCAGCATCGCATCACCGGGACAGGTGGCAGGGAAGAGGAACGGGTCATCAAGGTCCTCGCGGTACTCAAAAGCCAGAACGCCATGCAATTCCGCCTCGGCAGAAAGACCGGCAATCGTGTCGAAGGTGTATTCGCCAAGGAATTCATCCAGGCTACTGTACTCCGGCTTAATCCATTCCTCCAGGAACTGCTCCTTGATGGCGATGACGGCCTCAGGTGTCTCATCGGTGTCCCGCAGTGCCATAGCCTCCTCATCGGTGAGGGTGGCGTAGGTGGACAGCAGGATGTACCCGCCTGCCAGCCGGTTGTCACGAGTCGTGACCTCGTTCGGTTCCGCGCCCTGCATGTTGTTTCGGACGTTCTCCAGCGTCTTGACAGTTTGAGACAGCTTCTGGCTGAGCGGGGTATAGGGGTTGGGAAGATTGTTTTTCCGCTCGTTTAGGACGCGGATGGCGAAAAGCACATCATCCATCTTTTTGAGTTCATAAGCACTCCATCTTTTCATATAAATTCCTCCGTTAACAGATTTTCCTAAAGGGTCTTTGCGAGATAATATGCAAACAGAGGAAAGGCAATTCAAGTGTAAAAAAGAGAGCGAGGCAAACAGCCTCGCTCTCTGCAACATATAGTTCAGGCCGGAACACTAAGCTCGTACAGTTCATGTGGGGCAATATCTTGTCCGTTGCCCCATTCGATGCCAGTCCCGCCGGGCAGCAATCTCACGGTGCGGAAATAATTATCCTCCAGCAGCTCCTTATACCATGGGCCAGTAGCGTAAGGGGCCACATCAAATATTTTGACCTCTCCTGTTTCGTAGGTGAGTTTGAGCCTCATTGAGCCCAGCGGCTCTACATTTAACAATCTCGGTTGAAGCATTTAGCAACCCTCCCTCATTTCAATGGGTCTATACGGAAGAATTGTTCGCCGTTGGACAATAGTTTCCAGTTCGCCTCAAGGTCCTCATGATGGATATCCATCCAGACTTCCAGCATTTTCAGCTTATTCTTGGGGAAGTCCTTCTCTCCCTCAAGGATGGTCCCGTCCAGTGCCACCACAACCTCTTGGCCTGAATATTCCGCATGGATATGGGGAAGATTGTGTTTCCCGCCTTGCTCTCGATACATACGGACGATGATTCCAAAGAACATGCTTAGTACAGGCACCTCGAACACCTCCTTCTCCATTTATCCTAGCAGAAATATGGATGATTTTCAACCGAAATTTGTGAAGGAAATAGTCTACAGGCTGACAGTTTTATAAAATCGGCCCATACTTCCAATTTGTCATAGTTATCAGTCAAGTGCTGAAAAATGCCGCATATTTTTTTAAATCTGAATAATCTTTTTGCTCATTGGCGCACTATCCTTACTTTAGAACGCATACCAGGTTGCCATGGGCTAGTTCATTCAGGTGTTCTCTTCACCAAGGAGGCCCGGATGAAGGGTCGTACATAGGTTTCGTTGGGTGCCAAATCATATCCGTATCTAGCAGCCATCGCCACAGCCTCCCCAGAAGCCGTCTGCCCCGCCGGGAGTCGACGGATGAACCCATTGATACTACGGTTCTCCCGATTGTAGTTTTTTTGCGCCCGCGGGCCGGAGGAGTTCCGCTCCTTACTCACCGACTCTCCATGGTAAATGTCCCGCAGCTTCCCGCCGCGGCCAAAGGGACTGATACTCAGCGGTACCCCGTCTCTGAAAAGCAGGGCACCCAGGTCAGGGGCATCAGCAGGGGAGAGAACCTGCGAGGCGTATGCTGCGAGAACGAGAACTTCCAGGTTCTCGGCTGACTCTGGTGCGGTAGAGTTTCCGAGGACGGAGTAGAAGAAGCCATCGCCCGTATCATAGTATCCAGAAAGGCTACCTTCCTGAAAATCCGCTCGATAGAGAACATGTACCCGGTCCATATACAGGAGCTCTTTCAGCAAGAGCTCCTTGGCCTCACCGCCAGGGTCCTCTATTTCAAAAGATACACCGTTCGTTGGCAGGGTTCGCTTGCGGCGAAGCAAGGCCTGGGACAGAATGTTCGGGTTCAGTAGGGTGGACGATACGCCAAAAAGCGGGGCAATGTTAGAGTTGTACGAGTTGATAGGCGCAATGTCCCAGGTGAATTCGTTGATGAAGGGAAGCAGAGATGCCACCATATTGAAGTGTATCTGCTGGACCTCAGTTATTCTGGCGATGGCCGGAAGACTCAAGTCGTTTACTTCTTGCTGAATCTGGCGATTATACATGTCCAGCGCTTTGACAGCTCCCGGTTTCCCGCCAGAAGCCATCCTTTGCTGCCGGATTCCGAAGATGTCGAAGTAGGGATATGGACCGGACCCTGTCAAAAGTTCTCCGCCGGTGCTGATTCTGTACACGAAGGTGTCCAGAGCAAATTTGCTGGGCCGGAGGTACTCCAACATTTGCAGAACCATGTTCGTGTAGGCATCTATGATGCCAGTATTTGATGGCGTTCGGCCCTCGACTTGAACACGCTCAACCGCACCTATGAAGTCGAAAAGCTCAGGAAAGGCTTTATTCTTCCGCACTTTTGCAACAAGGTCATTGTAGAAGGAATGGAGACCAAAGATGAATCTCTCTGGATTTGCCCCGGCCAATTCCAGCTGGGCCTCAAACTGCCGGGCCAGCTCTTTGGACGGCAGCTTGCGACAGAAGAAAAAGAGTTCCCTTGTCAGTTCGGGGAAGGGAATATTGGCTATGTTGTTCAGGACCATGCAGGCTGTCCCAAAGGTGCGCTCCATAATAACCTGAGCAGGCGGCGGCTTGCCGGCGATTTTCTTCTGCATTCTCTTATAATAAGGGGATTGGGCACCATTTTTTTCTTGAAACAATTAGACCTCCTTTACTGTCAAGAAGCTGGGTGGAAACTACGTTCTTGGGTCTCAATAGTTGGAGCCTGGATATGGAGAGGCTTTCCGCCTTGCTTGAAAATAGAATTCAGTGACGGAAGGGTTATACCAGGTAGAACCAGAGAAGAGTACAAGACGAGGAACAAAGTTGCGAAGTTTTGGATTGGAAGGGGAGAATTAGCTTCCCGCAAAACAGAGTAAAGGAAACAGTCGCAAATGTCATAGTACCCATAGAAGTAGCCTCCTTGAATCTCCAGGGCATAGAGGATGTATGGGTTTTCTTTATATATAGTAGCCCTCATAGACAAACTTTGTAGCTCACCAAGAGGGTCTTCAAACCGAAATGTCCGCTTTTCACCTAAAGGAAGCAGGCGCTCACACCGTAGTATCCGTGGCAGCACACTCAAATCAAGATGAGTGTGTGTGAGCTTGACCAGTGGCACAAAGTCTGCTTCGAAGGGAACCAGGGGCGCCATATCCCAAGTGGTCTCGTTGATAAAGGGGAGAAGGGCGGCAACCGTATTGATATGGGTTCGTTGGATTCTTTCCAGCCTCTCGAAATCATAGGGAGAGCGGACGGTTATCCCATACTGAGCATACACCTCCTGCACAAGAGACAAGTAGTCATCTTTATCCAGGTCGCATGTGTTTTGCGCTGCCCTGCGTTGGATTTTGATGCCGGGCACATCCGAGAACGCATAAGGGTAAGGGCTTGCCAGCGGGTTTCCATTGGTATCAACGCCATAGATGCAGCTCTCCATATCGTACTTGTTCGGGCGAAGGTATTCCAGGGTTTGCAGCGCCAAGTTGACGTAGGCGTTTGCAACCTGCGGGGGTATCGCCAGGCGCTTGCGAACGTGCATTCGCATGGCAGCCCCAATGAAGTCCGCAATTTCCACAAATTTGTGCTGTTTGCGGATTTTGTCGGTCAGTTTGTCGAAGAAAGAATGAAGACTCAGGGAAAATTCTTCGGGTTTCGACTTGGCGAATCCCAGTTGCTCGTTATATAAGCGGGCGATGTCTGCTGGTTGGATATCATGAGAGAAGCCGAGAAGGCCAAGGGTCAAGTTCGGCAGGGGAACCTCCTCGATGGCGTCCAGAACCATGCAAGCAGAACTGAGGGACCGCTCCATAAGGAGTTGAACGGGTCCTGCCTTGCCGATGATTTGCTCCTGGGCCTTATCGTAATAGCGAAGCCGTATGGCTTCTGATTTTGCTGAATAGTCCATTGTTCACCTTCTTTTTTTGTTGATAAAAGAGAATTGCGGGCGGCGCAGCGGGAAGTCCCTGCCGGCCCGAAACTTATTGAGGGTAGTTCCAAGCCCCGACTTCATTTGTTGCTCCCCAAACAGTATCGGGCCGTTGGAAATGGTATTTCCTCCGCCGCCGAATTCTTCTTTTGCCCAACCTATGAATTGGTAAAAGGAAGCTCAGCCTCTTAGGCCCCTAGGGTCAATATGACCCAGAGCATGATTTCTTTCTTTGTGGGAGAAATGAATTTGCCGCAATTTGCATAGGATGCGGTAACCGTTACAAGAGGGAAAACAAAAACTTCAGGAGGTTTCTATGAGAAAGATTATCCCATTCGTGCTTCTGGCTGTCCTCTGTCTGCCCTGGGTCAGCAATATCTCCGCAGAAGTGGGACTGCGCTATGACCCCAAGACCAAGTACGACGGCTTTGTCATGGACCTGCCCCGGCAGGAGGAGTACGAGGCCCGCAAGAAGAACCCAGGGGAAGAGTCTGTAACAACAATCAACAAGGACGGCCTCGTGGTTCCTCTGATTGCGGCCGTCAATGGAGAGACCGAAAAGTGGTATCCGCACATGAAAGTCGGCGCATTTGAGTACGTCCTCCGGTTTGAAAACAACCACCTCACCGGCTACAAATCCGCCAACGAGGTGCCGCTCAGGCTGGACGACTTCGAAATGGACAGGGACGGGATTCTTGAGATGATTAACGAATACCGGAACCAAGCCAAGAAATATACACCGACAAATACCTGACCCTACCACCCTCCATGGGCTTCTGCTCATGGAGGGCTTTGGTTTTCTTGCTAGTCCCAGGACAATGCTCCAAGAAGGTCTTCGTGCAACAAACATCCGGCAACCAGGGGAAGGCGTTTGGCGTAGGCAGTCCTGAGAAGTCGATAGTCCAAGCCGTTGAATCGCACCCGGTCCAGTCCATCCATATCTTTGCAGATATCATAGAGATGAAGCAGACACTCCCGGTCCTTACGGGATAGACCGGGGAGAGCGTGAATCTGGGCAGCACCTTCTTCGTCCGGCCGGCAATGCAGGCGAATTAGTTCGTTCGCAAACCAGTGCTCCCGCTTTGTTAGCCGCAGACCTTTGATGCGCAATCCCCGCCGCTCAATGACCTCAACCGCCTTTTCTCCGTGCGCTGGGTCTACGCCCTCATGAGCCCTTCCTATGTCATGAAGCAACGAGAAATAGACCAGAATCTGCTTATCTGCTTCATTCAGAGAATCTCCTGAATTGTAGAAATAGAGAAGAGACAGAAGGAGAACGCGCAGTACATGCTTGGCCCCGTGAATCTGGGAGGGGCTGCACTCAACAGGATAGCCAAGACGCTGGGCTTGAGGTCCATAGGCCAGAAAGTCAGTCATTGCAGAGGAAAATAATTCTGGAATCTTCTCCTTCTTGATGGGTATCATGTCCTCATATTGTAAAGAAACATAGTTTCCTGGGCGCAGGATAACCTCGTTTTCGTTCTCAAATCCAGGGAAGACGGCGACAATAGATTCCGGCCGAGCTTTGGCAACCGCGATGTCTGTTCCGCAGCCGTGCGAGTTAGCAAACCAAAGGGCATTGCCGGGGTGTGTGGTCCAAGACAGAGCCTTATCCGGCGGCAGCGAGAGTTCTCCCATGCCCCGGTACAGTGTGATGAGATTATCTTGGCCCGGTTCCGGCAGGATTGGCTTCGGCGCATATCGAAATACTTCGTCCAGCAGTTCTGATGGCCACATCCCGTTTGAGCAGTCAATTTTCTTATATATGCCATGCCACACCGCAAATAGCTTGTCTTTGGGAATGTCTCGATATCGTCGCTGAAAGTCGTATATCATCATAGGAACTGGAACATGACCGCCATAGAAGCCGAGCCATTCGCCTGTGGAAAGCAAGTCTCCAGCCCGGGCTACAGGTCTTTTCCCCATTGCCTTGATGCGTGCATCAACATCATCTCCGGCAAAGATGGGGAAGTAGAGAGGACAATCATAATCGGCATAGAAGACCCCGATGTGTTTTCTAGTTGGGTCCACAACTATGTTCTCAACATTCAGCCCATGCTCTTGTAAGATTTGGGACAATTTCGGGAGGGACAACTCAAATTGACGAGCCCGTTTGTCAGTAATAGACTCAAACTGGGTCATACTGCCTAGCGATTCACGTTCGTACTTGTCAACCAACGGCATCCTCCTTCCTGTCTGCGCGTGAAACCATCTTGAGGAGTTGTTCATATCGGCGAGCATCAGCCTCCGGGAAAGGGCTCTGCAAGAAGATGATGGTTCGCAGTATTAACTCCTCCTCCGGAATGAGGCTCATTAGAGACTCTCTTGTATGGGCAAGATTATGTGAGCCGCGTATCCCCTCAAGTTCTGAAAAAGAGGAACACGCTAGAATTTGCTCCACCTTCTTACGCACAAAGGAATCCAACAGCCAGCGCTCAATTCCATAGGACTCGTATAGACTCACAGATTTGGAGATTACATCCAGAACACCTAATTTTGCTGTGATGAACTCAGGCGGCTGCTTGGATGCAGTTATCCTCATTGTTGCGGCCAAGCGAATGAGAGAGTAGGTTTCGTGCTTGTTGGACAATTGTCACCTCCAATTGACGATTTCGTTTTAAGCCAGGTTCGTGAGTGTCTTTTTTAACTTCTCCATATTCTCGTTATACTGCGGAAGAAACGGTTCATCTGTGTCATAGTCAAAGTAATGCAGGTAGATGATTTCCATGGTCGCTTCCAGCAGCTTTTTCGGGGGCATCTGTTTAATGAGGCCGAGGAGCTCTGTCATGGCCTTGTACTCCGCCGCCAGAAAATCCTGGTCTTCCTTTGGGAGGAATTGCTGGAGCCACTGCCTCATACTGATGCTCCCGCCGGAGAAATGTTTCGAGAATGGGTCCATGAGTGGGAGGATTTGAAGCTCCCGCTTGGAGGACGCCGGATGTACGACAAAGGGGTATGTCCGGCAGATGCGGGGGCGGGATTCGTAAATGGCGCAGACCCCGTCTTTCAGGAAAACGCAGGAATCATCTTTTCTAGCATTTAGCAGGAAGGTGGGGTAGCCGCCCTCAGAGAGGCTGGGGACAAATGTCGGATGCGTGAACCGCTCATAGACTTCGGCCAAATTTGCACAATGCAATTTGGGATTTCTGGCCATCCGGAAAGCGTCAAGAGCTTCTATGATGATTTGGTCTGTGATGAACTGGCAGCATCTTCCGCAGCGGTCGCAGTGGTAAGAAAGAATGTCAGTCTTGGAAATTTCGTAACTCATACCGGTGTGCCTCCAAGCGAAAACTGAAATGGAGTAAACCCTTAGGGCAGGCGGCCAAAGACCGCAATATATAACTCCTCATAGCGAGCTGCAGCCTCGGAAGTCAGTTTGGCATTTGGAGAAACATAGGCCCAGAGAAGCAATTCCTCCTCCGGGACAGAGTATTCCGAGGCTTTCCAGCGGCCTCCACTATAAAGAGGGCGGGGTGGCTGAGAAAGCTCCCTAATGACCTCTGCTGATGTAGCTTCCAAAATCATCTTCGATTTCTTTGCCACAACGGCGTTCACGAGGGTGCTGAGGAGATGTGCATTAAGGTATTCTTTTGCTGCAGACATAACGGAATCCAAGGCGTCGAGTTTGTGCTTCAGCAGCTTATCCGGGGCTTCTGCAAATGCTAACTCGGTGATTGTGGAAATGTATGACCATTCTTTTGGCGGGAATTTCTCTATCAGCGAGTGCCTCCTTTCATGTCATCCTCTGAGGGGGAGAACGCGAACGATGTCTGGGCCGTCATTACTGGCGGACTCTCTGGGCGCAATCAGGAGGGTAGGGTAGCGCAAAGTCATGCCGCCATACCCCAGGTAAAAGCAAGGATTCTTCCCGGCTGCGTCCAATGCGTCCAGTAGGCACCGGGGGCTAAACTGCCCTCTTATGACCTCGCCATCCTCATCAATTACAGACAGCTCGACAGAATTTTTATCCTTCCCATCCCTCGTCTTGAGCTGCCTCCAGGCGTCAGGATTGATTTCTGAATCCTCCAATGGATAGTGCAGACCCCGGTTACACTCACGGGAGATAGTCCCGCCCATGGAGTCCATGCGGCTGCCGATGGGCACGCCCTCCAGCGGCTGATTCAGGATAATGGTCACGTAGTCATCCGAAATAAGGTGCTGGCTGTAGCACGGGTGCAGTCCAGGCTTAGGGTGGAACTCGTTAACACCCTTGGATTTCCTCTCGCGGGCGAGGATACGGTGCATGGCTCTAATTTGCTTTTGGGTCATTCTTTCTCCTTTCTGCTTCCAGACTGTCTTGAAGATTCTCGAACTCATCCAGGGAGTCCCTGAATTCTTCGCCGATGCCGTACAGAGCCCGGCGGAGCATTTGGGTTACCCGGTCTTCGTAGGTTTGTTTTGTAGACAGGCTTTGTTCTCGGGCTTCCCATAGGTCAATCAAGCGTCTTCTTTGAACATCTGTAATCAGTTCGAAGCCGTAAGCCTCTTGGATATCTTCGATACTGCGGTAGTCGGCTAACTCGGCAAAGGGGTCTTCCGCCGCCTTCTTGCTGCGGAGGCGAAGTTTCTGCTTGGTATAGCGAGTTATCGCCTCCTGGACGATGCCCTTGGCCTTGAAAATATCCTTTAGCAGTAAGTCATACTCCTCCTTCCTTTCCTTGAAACTCTTTCGCAAAAGAAGCGCCTCGGCCTTTTCCATGGACATAAGCCAGGGTGGGTGGGTTTCAGACGTTGTGCATATCCTCCAAATTTACTGGATTAGACTTGTCGGTTATTCTAACAGATTAACAATAGGAATGCAAATGAATGTTCCAAACTTTTTGAGTGGAGGGAAATGGGTTGGCAAAAGAAGAAATCCGGCCCTGCCTGGTCTGGGTGCTTCTGGTCCGATACTGCTGGGCAAGACAAAAAAATAACACCGCCATCCCAGGGACAGCGGTGTTTTGCTATTTCGTTTTAGCTACCATCCAGGAATCCAGGGTATTACAGACGCTCCGGATATCCTGCTCATGCCCAGTAGGGTATAGGGCCAAGAGCCGCTGGATGGGAATTTTCTGCAAAATCTCCTGAAAGGAAAGGTTTCTGGTGCATTGATAATATGCCAGCAGCCAGCCTGCCCAGTATTCCGGGGACCTGTCTGCGAAGAACTCGTGCTCTTCTCCATATTCGGGCAGCCCAAGGTCCTCCATGACGAAGTTGGCCAACTCCGCCCCATTGCACCCAGCAACGAACTTTGGGTTGCCGGCGGCAAAGAGATTCCCGGTCTTTGAGTCAGCAAAGCGGGCCCCGAAGACCACGAGGTCTTCATTGCAGGTGTTCGCAACCCAATCGAACGCATGGCCCAGGATGTCCTGTGAGGAATCCAGATAGACCTCATCGTAAGCGGGGGTCATCGGCCGTCATCTCCTCTCTGAGAATATCAAGCATGTACAAATCACCGGCAAACGAAACCTCCTTGGACATACTCTGGTACATTTGGCGAGCCTCCCTGTCCCGGGCAAGGGCCTGCTCCGCATAGATGGAGGACTTCGCCGGAATATTTCCCTGATACTCGATTTGTTCGAAAGCCTTCTTGCTTTTGAGCACAACCTGCTCGCCAAGGGCACCCAAGTGCATGGCCCTTTTCAACTGAGAGAGGGAGATTCCATTGCTCACGAAGTTTTTGGCGAACGTGAAATAGGAATCATCGGCCCGGTAGCCCCAAACAACATCGTACTCCTCAGGGGAGATGAAAAAGTGCTCCTCTAAATAGTCCTTCGCCTGCCTGGAGATACTGCCGCTCTCCCACTAGGAGCGGTAGTGGGCGAGGATGGCCAGCCAGGTGAGAATCCCGTGCTTGGGGGAGTTGAGGTCGAGAATAGCAAGGCCAGTAGTATCAAATTCGTAGATGTTTGCATAGCCATCGAGGGAACGGGAGCAAGCCCACTCCTTGGCTAATTCGATGTCCTGCGTGCAGTAAAATCCGCGGCCGTAGTCGTTGGTCGTCCTTCCCTTCCCGAAAATGGGAGGATTGACGATTTCCGAGGAGCCGTGATAGAGAATCATTGGGAACACCCCCTTTCTGATATTATACCACTTTTCTGCGCATTGGCAACCTGTTGTGGGGGAGCATTTTGATTGCTCCCAGCAGTATCGGGCCGAACGCGAACCTGAACCAGGCAGGGCACCGTTCTTCTTTTGCCAACTCCTTGATTCTCAGAGGGGCTCAGAGTAGCTCTTTCTTCGCCCGCTCCAAAAACTCCGGCGTGGGCTCGAAAGCGGCACAGCAATTAACCATATTCTTGTCTTTGCACTCTCGCCCGCAGACAGAGCAGGCCCAACCAGCCGCTAGGGACTTGAGGGCATCATATTTGGTGACCAACTCCACAGGCTTCTTTCGCCAAATGACCTCGACCTGGAGGCTCTTCAGCACGGCCAGCATCGCCGCCTCGGCGTTCGGGTCAAAGTCGCCGATAAGGTCTGCATCCACGACAATTTGAGCCTCCGGAAAGGCCGCCTGGAATACGCAGATATTGCTGAGGACACAAATACTGGAAACGAGGCCCACGAACTTGATTTCGCTGATGACGCTTCCGGGGGCATCATCGCCATCACCACCCTCGCAGAGGTCGCAGCAGGCGCGGATAACTGCCACCATGTCATCCGGCGCCACCCCGAAGGAGCGCTTTGTGATTTCCCAGGCCGTCTCGTTGCCAGGGGCATCGAGCAGCTCGCGGAATACCGTCCCGGTTTTTCCATACATCTCTTCGCCGTGGGTGCCCAGGATGGCATGCTCGATAGGCAGCCTCCGGCCTTCCCGGCTAGACAGGTATTCATCATCGTGGGAATCCAATGTTGCGATGACAACATCGCCGTTCTCGGTGTATTTCCTGATTTCTGCGGCAATTCCAGCATCCAGCAATTCAGCGCCAGGGAAGCCAAGAGAGCCGTCCACAAAATCGTTTTGGTAGTCAACGACCACCAGCATCTTCTTTTTCTTCACTTTTTCATTCTCCTTAAAAATGGCTAAAAAATGGGGAACAGGTTCAGCTTACCGATAGAGTTTTCAAAGCCATGAGGGAGTCGGGAATCCGTTGCAAATACGGCATCTATCGGGCTGTCGTCCCTGAAAATAGATTCGAAGGCACTCTCTTCAAGGTGCGCAACACAGAGGATAATTTGCTGTGCGCCCAGTGCCCGGAGTTCTTCTGCGCACCCAACATAAGTACGTCCCCGCCGGCACAAATCAGCAGTGATGACGCAGGGGCGAGGCCAGTCGTCAATTGCAGAGGTGTCGCCGGCGTAGCGTACTCCAGCGGTTTCCCCACTTTCGATGATTGGCCGCTTGTCAAGAAGAAGCAGACAATCAGGCGCCGTATTGAAACAATATCGGCTTTGCGCATCAGTGCCAGGGTATACGAGGACAAATCCTTGGGTAGCGCGGTGCTTCCAGAGCCACTTATTAACCTCGTCCAAGAGCATAAGAGTTCCCCTCAGGACCTCGATTCGGTCAACAAGCGTGGACACGGCATAGGAATGCGGGTCCATGATGCGAACCTTTTTGAAGTTCAGCCCATTGATGAACTTGGTCACATACCTCAAACCCAACGGATGGGACTTGTCTCCGTCAATGTGGTCCATGGTGGAGTACGGGAAATAGGGAGCATCCAGGACAACGTTGGTGTAGCCGAGGTCATCGAGATGGCCCTTTAGCAGCGCCAGGCCAATGAGGTCATCGTTGCTCTCGAAGCGAAGACCGATGATGTGCTCGGCTGTGGGGTCGATGGCGTTCCTTCCGAAACGGTCTGCCGGGTTCAAGTGCTCGGTGTCGAGAGAGATTTCCTGATTGGGAAAGAAGATTGCCGGCATTGGCTCATGGTCGAAATATAGCATGTGTTAACCTCCTGAATTTGTTTTGTGTCCAAACCTATAGTTGCGGCATTATATGCAAGCTGGAGAGAATTCATCAAGGGGCAAAAGACAAGGGCCCGCCATGTGGCGAACCCTCGTTTTGCTGGGATTAGGCCTCCTGAAAATCGACGATGATGTTCCACCAGATGGTACGGTACAGGAACTTGCCGCCCGTGGTGAACACGCCATACCCAGCCGCAGGGTCGCGGCTGTCAATGAGGTAGGCATTCCCCTTTTTGCAGAGGACCCCGTTCCCGAAAGAGACGTCCCGCTTGGCGTACATGGTTTTCTGAAAAACAGATTTCTGGCAGGCCATATGCATTCCCTCCTCACTCAAGGTGTTCGCCGCCGCCCAGATAGGGCTCGCTGCCTCGCTCATAAACCCGACCAGGCACGAATGCGAACATGTCGTATTCATCGTTCTCACCCTTCGTGTTTTGGAGAGATGCCCAGACCTTGCAGGCGGTCTCAATGTCGGGAAATGCCCCAACAAGATAGTACGCATCAGAAATTCCGTACTCTCCTTCCGGAAGCTCACTGCAATACCGCCGCACGGCATAGAGCATGCCTTCATCAGGGACAATGAAATGACGGAGCACATCCGCCGCCTTCATCGGCACCGCCGTGCCATCCTCACCCTGAATTTCCAGGGCCCCTCCATGGGTACCATAAACAGCAAAGACACGGTAGGGCTGCCCTTTAATGAAGCGGTTACACAGGAGGTCGAGGGAGCCGTTTTCTCCGCACCCACTCCAGCAGGACTCTTTGCAAATGAGGATTTGATTAGCCTTGAACATGACACTTACCTCCACAAATATGTATTCCAACGAAAATATGTTGGAGAATTGTATGCAGCCTAGAGGGTTTTGATTCCAACAGAACACCCGCCTCCCAGAAGGGAAGCGGGCTCGTACGGTTATTTGAGATGCACTTGAATCCAATCCAGCAAATCTTTCTCACCAGCGGTGCCATCAGCAATGGCAATAAACATGGAGGACAACTCGCCAGGGTGAAGGTCCAAGTGGCAGCCGTTCCATTGCAGCATGAGTTGCGTAGCAAGGGCTCCTATCCGCTTGTTCCCATCGATAAAGACGTGATTGCTTGCCAGGCCATACCCGAGCCGAGCAATTTTCTCGATGTCTCCAGAAAAGAGGTCCTGACCGCCAAATGTCTGAAACGGAGCGGCAACTGCTGCTTCGAGGCCAGCCTGGTCCCGCAGACCATCCATATCTTTTCCTCCTAATATGTATTTTGGTCAAAAATCGGCCCTGGTTGCCCGGCGAATATCGGACCGTTTGCAGGGCCTGTTTCCGCCAGGGAAAATGGGAGACTCCACGCGATAAAAGATGCCGTCGTCACACTCCGTGACGGTCGCAATCGTACCGCTCGGCATCTCAAAGACCTTCCGCAGCAGAACAACCTTATTGCCAACCCGAGGAATTCTGTTTTCCAGTTTTGCCATATGTAATGCCTCCTAAATTGATTTTGAAAGATGGTATGCAAAAGAGCGATTCTTGATTTTGGGACGGATGAACGCCTTATAAGTTAGATTCGACAAATTTTTCCAAAATGTGATAAGATAGAGCCAAAACAAATCAGAGAGGGTAAAGATTATGAAATTAACGGGAATGGTTCGGAAGATTGATGAGTTGGGGCGTACTGTCTTACCAGTGGAGCTGCGACGGACTTTGGATATTTCAGCTGGGGATGCGCTGGAGTACCATACAGAAGGAGATTCCGCCGTCCTAAGAAAACACAAACCCCGTTGCACATTCTGCAACGGGGAAGGGGAGACGGTGGAGTTTGAGGGAAAGCGTGTTTGTTACAACTGTTTACGAGAAATAGCGAAAAACGAGCAATAAAAGAAAAGCCAGAGGCGGCCTATGCTGCCTCTGGTTCTATTTTGCTGTATGCCAAATCAACAGAAGAGTGAATTAGAATCAGTTTCACAGGACCTGCATAGTATTATGTAAATTTTCGATAAGGGGAAATGCACGATGAAGTACATCAAAAAATATGCAAATGCCACCGACGAAGCCATCCGGAAAGACGGCCTCATTCGCGGAAAAGAAGAGCGTCCTTGCCTCATGTGCGGCAGGCCCACACTGTTTGTGGACATCTACTCCGAGGCTCGCTTCTGCGGCGAAACCTGCTGCAACAAATTTTACAGGGAGCAAGATGAGGCGCTCCGCAAGGAAACCGCCTAAAAACGAAGTCCCTTCCCATATGGGAGGGGACTTCATTTATTAAGTGCGCCCTACATCCCCCCCCAGCGTTAGCCATGGGGATGTAGGACACAAACACGACTTGCTGTATGGCAATACGAAATGCACCAACAACAAAATAGACCCTGCGTGAGCAGGGCCCGTTTTGGAGACTTTTCTTTCAGCTTTTTTGCCTAAGCCGGTCCGTGGTTGTGTCTCAAACCCTCATTTAGACTCCCTGGGCGTACGGAAACCGGCCCCGTCGTCCGTTTCATCGTCGCGACGGACATTCTAGCCGCCGTCTATGGGGTTGCTGCCCCGAACATAGAAGCCCCAATATCCTATCAGGGCCAACTTTGTGCTGATATTGTATGCAGAGGCCGCAAAAGCGATTCGCCGGAGAAATTTAGGGGGGAGCCCCAACCCCGCAGGACTGGCGGCTCACCACAACGACTGGTTTTTTTTGCGCCTGCCGCCTCTCCATTCCATAGCAGGGAAGACCCTGCGTCTATGGCCTTGCTTTGGCTTTTCCCGGTGGCCACCACCTCTGCCGCTTTATCGCCCCAAGGAGGCTTCTTCGGCAGCAAATCGGGTTAATTCCGTGTCGGCCTACGGCCTGCGGAATACCGCAGGAGAATCGATATGCTCCTATGATATGCGGGGAGCCAGAAGTTAATTCCCGTATAATAGGTAGTTGCTGTTTCGCGCATTATAATGGTGATGCTGAGAAGCGTCAAGCCCGGCGGCAGGGAGAATGTCGTGGCTCATGTGTGGGGGGGCAAATATCCATGGCTTAGAAATGAGGCGCCAGAGATGCCACCTCATTTTCTCCTACTTGCTCCATAGGGGACAGGTTGACAAGAGAAGGACCGCTTTGTGTCCTCTGACTGGGGCCCCTGAGGCCCGACACAGCAGGGGGAAGGATGCCACAAAAAAGCAAAGAGCCTCGCATGAAGCAACGTTTCCCGGAGCATTTCCTTTCGGCCAACTGGCTCACATCGGTTTGAGGCTTCGCTGCTCAATCCCTCCTGGAAGCTCGGCAATATAATGTTTCCCGGTGCGTTCTTCCTACTTCATTGTCTTGCCGGAGTGTGATGGCAACCGTCAAGGAGATATCCATCCAGTATATAAAATCCACTCTACCAGACCATAGTGTTTTCACTGGATGCCGCATTCTTGGATACCTTCTTTAGTTTGCGAAGGGCTCCTACGGTAATTTTTTCTTTGGATGACCACTCTTCTCCATACATATCAAAAATGACAACATATGCTTCTTGAGAGTCACTCAAGTAACTTGGAATATCTATAGTGGTTGCTTCCAACCTAATTATGTAATTTCCCTCAGGTTCAACCATAATTGGTTGCTTTGATATAATGAGATATTCTAACTCTGGATTTTCTGGGGATGAATTAGGTAGTTTTAAGAGAACGGTTTCTATCGTCCTGGCAGTTTCAGAAAGGTTCACAATACTAATGCTCCCACAATGCCTACAGCTGTAGCGTCTAATCGTTAACCACATGTAGCCATAATAATGGAAGTTATCACTTTCGTATTTAGTTTTAACATCAACATTTATCGAGACCAAGAACTTTCCCTTTTTCTTCGATTTAAAAGTAGAAACAGCAAGATAAAGTGAAAAGATTGATGAAAAAAGGGCAGCAAGGGCAATATACTTTTCCGAAAAAATACTCCCATACATACCATTCACTTCCAGATTTTCCTATTTAGAAGAATTTACGATTGAAAAAATGTTTCCTGGTGTAAGGCCATCCTTCGATACCCATTTTCTGTTATGCATGTCAACAAGGATTGCCCTTACTTGATGGCCTGTATTGTAGTGCAAACCACGAATGTTAAAGTAATCCAGATGTTCCTGTCTAATGGGAGCTGGGATTTTGAGTAACTCACCCGGCCTAATTTTAAATTGCTCATATGCTATATAAAAGTCATTCTTTCCCTTTTGCGCATTAAATGGAAATCTAAGAAATACGTCCTTGATGTATTTTGTCTTTGAAAAACAGTTAATTACGGAGATTTCAGCCATCTCGTATGTTTTAGGGTCAATCAATCCTGGAAAGCTTTTTGTCGAATAAATAACATGCAAACTTACGACGATTTTTCCTCGCTTAGCGGTCACAGATTGATATAGAGATATTGAGGTTGCGACCAGGGAAGTAAGTATTGCCAAGCTGGAGAGCACTGTAGCAGAAGGAAGAAGATTTTCAATTGTATGAAAAGTCTGCCTTACATGATTTAAAAATTCAACCATCGTGTTACACCTTTCTCCGCTAGACGGCATCTCTTACCTTATATAACGAGGGATGTGCAAGGGGAGGGTGAGAGGATTGTCTACTTGCGAGGTTGTCATGCTTGTTCTCCAGTTAATTGGAACTGCGTTGGCGCTCGTGAGCATCAGGAGGTAAAGAGAACGCCACCTAGCCGTAATAGGTGGCGTTCCAGTCTTCTGGTGCTTACGCGCTAGGATACTCACACACCAAAGCGGTCGCCTAGCAGCTCCTGTGCTTTTATTATAGCAGTGGTTCCCCAAAAGTCAATGGGGAAAATCCCAATTGTTTTCATATGCTATATGCGCTGTCCTTCAAATCAATTCGCCGATTTTCGACCTCCTATCTGCTGCATCGGGCGGCAGGTGGCCACATCTGGTCAGACGCCAATTCTCTTTTGCCAAACCGGGCATCCCTGCACAAGGGAGAGTGGCACCCTCTTAACAAAAGTCCCGGCCCCGTAGAAGAGGCCAGGACTCTTTTATTTTCGGGACGTGTTTCCGCCGCCCGTCAGCGCATTGGGGTATTCCTCCGCCATCTGGTTGCGTAGCTTCTGATATGCCCAGGAAGCAAACAGCAGCAGTTAGGTATAAGTGCTTGACCCTGCAACACGGTGAGAGACATTATTGGTTTCGAGGGCTTATCGAAACCTGTTGAATTATAAACTATACTGTGATATAGTAAAGTATCGTGAATAGGTGGTGCTACATGATGAAGAAGTATACACTGTACCTGGACGAAAGCCAGACGAAGGTTCTTAATAGGAGTGCCCGCAGAAGGCCCAACCCCCACTTTTGCATGGCGGGCATCATTATTGAGGACAAGGATTTTGCCAATTTGGAAAAGAGTGTAAACCAATTTAAGCGGGGCACCTGGCCAAACGAGCCTTCTCCAGAGGCTATAATTTTGCACCAAATGAAAATAATCCAGGCTAAAAAGGGACAATTAGACCCTGCGGAGTTTCCCGAATATGTACAATTTGCACAAAATGCCAACCTAAAGAAGTTCTATAAAGGCTTGAAACAGGTGTTCGCACAGAATAATATCACAATTATCGGATGTTGTATATCAGAGGTCGCTTTGAGACAACATTATTCTATCTCGTCAAATAAGCCAGACCCTTACTTAATTGCAATTCAGTTCATACAAGAAAACTATTGCCACTTCTTATGCGCAAACAATGGCCGGGGACAGATAATCTATGAGTCAAGAGATGCAGTAAGCGATGAACGGCTTCGTGACAGATATTACCATGTAAAATTGATGGGGTCGATGTACATGTCAAGGGAGATGATGGCTGGGCGATTGCTGGGATTGGATTTTGTAAAAAAATCAGAGAATAATGCCGCGCTTCAAGTTGCCGACTTTGTTCCATTCAGCTTTGCAAGGCATTTTGGAAATATGCAGCAACCAAAATATAATATTTTTTCCACGTTGCAGTACCATAGATATGATGGAGGAATGGGTCTACCGGATAAATTCGGTGTAAAATACATGCCTTAGGTCACCGACACGTAGTTTTATAGATTTTTTAAAAAATTGGAATTGACAACAGGTTTCGTGCATAGTATAATACGTGTAGGAATTGGGAGACGCCAACTGCGTTGTTGCCGAGAGGCAACAGATAATCGTTGGTAGGGCCAAAAGCTCAGCGCAGAGAAACGCGCCGTCGGCAACAACCCCTATACCGAAGGAGTCACCGTGTCAGGTGGCTCCTTCGTATTTTGTAGGGATGTATGAACCAGTAGTCATGTCTACAAGGAGAGTCCTATTTAACTTAAAAAACGCCCCCCGATTTGTCCGGGAGGCGTTTTGCTATTTGGTTTGCGCAATTGTCTCGTCTCAGGCCGCGTCTCCGCCGTCTTCCGGTACATTGGAGTACTCCTCCATCACCTGGGTATACAGCTTCTGGTACGCCTCAGGGGTCAGCCGGTAATAGCTGGCATAGGCGCCGGTCTTGGCGATGTTGTGGTTGGGCATCGTCAGCTTCAAGGCCTTGGTCTCCACGTCCAGAACAATTGCGATGCGGTTCAGGGCGATGGCCTCGTCCACCAGACAGGAGGCGAAGGCCTTCATCTGCCGGTTCTCAGGGAAGCGGTGGATATGGAAGCCGGAGAAAACAGGCTCCACAACCTCGGCCTCCAGCACAACCTCCATCTCGTTCTTATCCCCGTCAATCGCCTTCTGGAGGCAGTCGATAACCGCCGCCGTCATGGCCTGCCGGGCCTCGTTGTTGATGGGATTGTAAATGTCCCGGTACACGCCGGACTTGGACTGCTTGGTGGGCATTTTCAGCCACGGGGTTCCGCCCTCTTCGGCGGACCGCAGCAGGCGCATGTCCCGCAGGGTGACGCTCTCGTCAATTTCCACATTCGCATAGGCAAGCACAGGAGAGGTTCTATCCTTGGGCCGAATGACCCGAATCTTAGTAATAGTCATGGTTAAGAAAACTTCCTTTCTGTATGAACGCCGGATATTCCGACGGTAGTAGTTGATTTGGAATCCCTTTCAGGGGAGCCGCCCGGCCCCCGGGGAAGGCCCCGGGAGCCATCTTGCGGCTGTCAGGCCGGCATCAATAGCCGGTCTTGGGGAGCCTGTTGGGCACTCCAGCACCCGTGCCCTGGGCTTTCGCACCGCCAGAGGCGACCGCAGTTGTCCACAGGGCGGAGGAAGTGGCCCAGGACTCGCCATACTTACCGCCGCACTCGCTGCGAAGGATAACCTTGTAGCCAGGAACGACGCCAGGAATGACGTAGCCGAAGAAGATGGGGGCCTGAGTCGGCTTGAAGCCGGCCGGGACCGTACCAAATTCAAACCGGATGTGGGTCACATACTCACCGCCGTTGACGTTGATAGCCAGAGAGCTGAGGTCATACTGATACGGGGAGCTGGAGTTCAGTCCGGTTGCCAGGGGACGGTAGTCGTTCTGGTTCGTCTTGTAGCTGATTTTGTAGAAGACGGAGGACGACCATGTGCCAGTAAAGAGCGTACCGGCCCGCATTGCGTCGGTGGGAACCGTGATAGTCCAGTAGAAGTTATCCAGTCTCTCGGTGGAATCGTTGTTCACGGCGGAGAACAGATACTTCATGGAGGACCCGGCCGCAACGCTGTTGTTGCCAGTGACCTTATGGGTCACCTTGAGGTTCAAGGGGCTGTTTTGGTACTCCGTGCGGACCACATCATTGTTGATTTTGATGTAGACCTCAGTCTCCTTGACCGGCCCGTTGTTATCGGTCATGCCGAAATAGTTCGGGGCGGTCTTCTGCCGGATGATGTACCGGCCGATGGGCAGGACGCCGGAGGCGGCCACACCGTTGGAATCGGTGGTAATCGTAGACAGAACTGCGAAGGTGAAGGGGTCATAAATCTCGAAGACGCCGCCCTGCAGGTTGGAGCCCTGGGCAAGGTCCAGAGTGGAGTTGTAAGCAGTAGACGTCAGGTGGACCTGAATCTGGCCGCCCTCAGTGAACATCTTCCATGTGATTTCGGTGGTCTCGCCATTGAGCACGTCAATAACCTTGGGAACCTTATCCACGGTGTAGCCGCTGGGGACGGAAATCTGCTCCAGAGTGTAGGAGCCATTGGTCACGCTCTGTTTCAGCGTGATGTAGCCCTCGTTGTTGCTGGTATACTCATCGACAATCTTGCCGGTGCTGTCTTTCAGCATGACCCGCACTCCGTAGATGGCGGTGCCGGTGGTGCCGTTCACGAACTTCACGCGGATGCTGGACATCTGGGTCAGCTGGAAGTCGATGATGGTGGGCGCGTCAGCCTTGACCTCAATGTTCCGACTGGCGCAGAGCTCGTAGCTCTTGTAGCCCTCCGGCAGTTCCGTCATCTTGACGATGTACCAGCCGGGTTCCAGGGTAGCGTAGGCAATGCCAACCTTATCGGAAGTGAAGGTGCCGACGATGGTGCCTTCCAGAGTGGTGATTTGGTACTTAACGCCAGCGACCATCTCCCCGGTCTGCTTTACGGAAGTGCGAATCTGCACGCCGTAGGTCTTGCCGTGGTAAAATTTTACGGTCGCGGTGCCGTTGCTGGAAATCTCGATGGACTGAGAGTCCTCGGAGCCAATAGTGTAGCCACTGGGAGGAGTAATTTCCTTGATGACGTACCAGCCGGGCTCCAGGGAGTCCACGGTCAGCAGGCCATTCGCGTCAGTGGTGTAGTTGCCGACAAGTTCACCGTTCTGCTTGGTGATGGTGACCTTCATGCCCGGCAGGCCAACTTCCTTGTTGTCGAGGGAGAAGACCTGGAGGATGCCGCGGGCCACGAACTCAAACTTCACGGTGACGGCGGTTCCGTTCTTGATTTCAACGGTCTGCTCAGCGGTAACCGCCTTGTAGCCGTTCTCGGCCTTGATGACCTTCAAGACATAGAAACCAGCAGTCAGCTTATCGGTCTGAATGATGCCGGTGGAATCAGAGGTGTAGGTGTTCACAAGCACGCCATTCTGCTGCCAGACCTCGATAACGATGCCGGACAGGGGCTTCTGGGTGTCCTTGTCAACCACGTTAATGGTAATCCCAGCGTTGGGAGTATCCTGGAAGGTGACGTGGGCCTCTGTGCCAATCTTGACATGGACGAGCTTGGCTTCCTCGTCAATGGCGTAGCCGGTGGGGGCTTTCAGCTCCTCGACGGAGTACATACCCTCGGTCAGCCCGGAAACCAGGGCCAGACCGTTGGAATCAGTCTCGTATTCGCCGATGACGATGTTATCGGAATTGCGGGTGACCTGGAATCTCGCGCCGGCCAGCGTCTCGCCGGTCAGACGGTCCAGTTTCTCGATGACGAGTCCGGCCGTGTAGTCCTTGAACACCACGATAGTGGTCTCCCCGGAAACAACAATGCCTTCCTTCTCGGCGTCGACGATGGTGTATTTGTCAGGCGCGTAGGTCTGTTTAATGATGTACCGGCCCGGGAGCAGGCTGCCCCAGACAATGGAGCCGGAATTGTCGGTGATGCCCTCGCTAATCAGCTTGCCGGTCTCGGCGAAGTACAGCTGGAACCGTCCGCCTTCGAGCTTGTGGCCGTCGGCCTGGTCCTCCAGGCGGATAACCAGGGAGCCCATGGCCGCGTCAACGAACTCGACACGGTTAATGACTCCAACCTTGACCGTGATGGTCTTGGGGGTCTCGCTGACGGAGTAGCCCTCCGGGGCGGACATCTCAGTCACAATGTAGTGTCCGGGAGGGATGGGGCGGACAATCGCCTCGCCCTGGGCGTCGGTGGTATAGGTGCCGATGAAGTCTCTGTCCGCCGTCTCAACCTTGAAGACCGCTCCGGCGATTCCCCTCTTGTTGCCAGCGTCACCCTTGAAGATAACCAACTCGCAGGCAGGCTCGTCGCGGACCACGAGGGGAACAATCTTTCCGGCGGTCACTTCTACGCGGAACACTTCGTCGTTGAGGAGGTAATTGTCAGGGGCTTTGGTTTCTTTGACGTAGTACACACCGGGCTCCACAGCAAAGATGGGGTCGCCTGCAGTATCGGTGGTGAACTCGCCAACGACCTTGCCCTCGGCGGTCCGAATCTCGAACTTAGCGCCCATCAGGGGAGTATCGTCCACGGCGGACAGCTTGGTAATCATGATGCCCGTCAGCGGGACGTTCTCGACCTTGAGCTTCGCGGGGTGGTCGTAGAGGACCTGAACATGGTGATGGGTCTCGTCCAGGATGTACCCCTCCGGCGCTTTCGATTCTTTGACAATGTAGTTTCCAGCCGGCAGGGGCTCCGTAAAAGCGATGCCCGTCTTGTCGGTGGTATACACGCCCAGGAGCTTCTCGCAGTTCAGGGTGTACAGCTCAAACTCAGCTCCGGCCAGGTACTTTCCGGTCACGGAATCGGTTTTGAGGATTTCGATAGAGGTTCCTTTGTGGTTCTCAATCGTCACAACGGGATACTCGCCCTCTGGGACGATAACCTTGGTGTCTTCCGTGCAGATAGCGTAGCCGGTGGGGGCTTTCTTCTCGACCAGGAAGTACACGCCGGGCTCCACATTGGTGGTGACGAAGGAACCGCTGACGTCGGTGGTGTAGGTGTCAATCAGCTTGTTGTCGGCCGTCCGCAGCTCGAACTCCGCGCCGGCCAGGGGCTCACGGGAGGTCGCATCCACCTTATGGACCGTGATACCGCTCTGCTTGGTGTTGGGAACGGTGACAGAGGCAGGTTTGCCCTCGACAATCTCCACGAGGTTTTCCTTCTCGTTGAGGACGTAGCCATCCGGGGCCTTGGTCTCGACAACCTTGTACCATCCAGGGGCGATGTCGGTGAGAGTCGCCACGCCGCTGCTGTTGGTGGTAATGGCTTTCAGCACGGAGTTCTTCATGTCGCGGACCTCGAACTCGGCGCCGGCCAGAGGCAGCTTGGACTCGGAATCAATCTTATTGACCGTCAATCCAGCCTTCTGGTAGTTGTCCAGGTAGACGTAGGTGACCTTGAAGTCCTCCACGAAAACCCGGTGGTCAGTGCTGTCCAGGAGGTAGCCCTCGGGGGCTTTTGTCTCCCGGAGAATGTACCAGCCGGAGTCCAAATCCGGAACCCGGATATAGCCGTCCAGGCCAGTGGTAAGGGGCTCTTTGCCAATCAGCTCGCCGTCCAGCGTCCGAAGCTCGAATACTGCGCCAGCCAGAGGCAGTCCACTGATAGCGTCCCGTTTCAGGACCGCGATTCCGCCGGGCTTGTTGTTGCGGAACAGCATAGTCTCGGTCCGGCCCTCATCCAGATAAACGTTCTGGGGAGTGGAGTTCAGCAGGTAGCCCGGGGGCGCCTCAATCTCAGTAACCACGTAGGTACCGGGAAGGAGGTCGGTAAGGGATGCCAGACCGTCCTCGCCAGTCACAAGGCGCTCCTTAATGACCCTTCCGTCACTCAGGGTGACCTTGTAAACAGCGTTGGCCAAACCGATGTGGGTCTGGGCGTCCTCCTTGCGAATGAAGAGGTTCGTCTTTCCGTCATTGTAGAAGACCTTGAAAACAGGCTCCGTTTGACCGCGGCGAATTTCAAAGGTCTGGGGAACGGGGTCGATGATGTGGCCATCGGGGGCCTCGACCTCAGTGATGACGTACGCGCCGGGCTCCAAACCAGCCAGCGTGCCAATGCCATTGGGGCCGGTCTCGACCGTCGCGATGTAGTTGCCGCCAGCCGTGGTAATCTCGAAGAGAGCACCGGGCAGGGGCAAGCCAGTCTGGGCATCCTTTTTCAGGATGATGAGCTGGGTGTCCTGATAGTTCTCATAGGTGACCGTGACAGGCTCGTGCTTGTTCACGATTTGAACCAGCCGGGGCTCACTGTCGATGATGTAGCCGTCGGGAACGGCGGTTTCGGTGATTTGGTACCAGCCGGGCTCGCAGTCAGGCAGGTAAATGAGGCCGTTTGCGTCGGTGACGTAGGTACGGGGGTCATTTGTGGTGCCATTGGGGCTGTCGGCGGTGCCAAGGAAGCGGACCTCAAAGGAAACTCCCTCCAGGTTCTGGCGGGTTGTCGCGTCCAGCTTCCGAATCAGGAGGCCCTGCTCGGGAGCGTTGAGGAACTCGATGTCGATAACCCGGTCACTGTAAGATGTGATGGTCACATCCTGCCAGTTGGGGTCCGCGAGGCTATATCCAGTCGGCGGAACGGATTCCGTGACGCGGTAGGTGCCGTTGGGCAGGTCCTTGAACGTCAGCTGGCCATTGGCATCCGTCTTGCCTTCCCGGTGGATGGGGTCGCCCTTGGGATTCTCCAGGTTAATGGAGTCCAGCGTGAAGGTGGCGTCCGCCAGGGTCCAGGTGTTGGAATTGTCTCGCTTGGTGATGCGCAGGTCGCGGAAGTGGGTGTCCTTGAATACGAACTCCGCGTAGGACTGGCCCCATTTCAGGGTCTGCGTCTGGGTGTAGTCGCCGGTCGCGTCCTGCTTATCCTTGTTGTACTTGTCGGGCATTTCCTCTTCCTGAACCGTAATGGTCCAGTTGTCGAAGTTGTTCTCGTCAAGGAACCGGGCATAGGTATCGTAGTCAATGGTGATAACACCAAAGTCGTCCGTAACCTTGGTTCCGATGTCCTTGCCGTCAATCCAAATCTTGAACGTGGTGTTGGGAAGGGGCTCACCCGTCTCCCGGTCCCGCTTCAAGATGCGGATATAGGGGTACTTGGTGTCCGTGAAGGTGAAGGTTTTGAGCGTCTCGCCCTGGTGCAGTTCAGCCTCCTGCCAGTTGTCATCGTCCAGCAGGTAGCCGTCAGGGGCGGTGATTTCCCGAACGGAAACGGTCCAGGACTCAGCATCCTTGGGATTCAGGAACTCGCCATACTCGGCGTAGGTGAGGTGAATCTTGCCGTTGGCGTCCGTCTTGAAGGTGTCAATGGTCTGCGCGTTAATCCGAACCTCGAAGGTGGCGCCGGCCAGACCTTGGCCGGTCTCCCGGGAGGTTTTCTGGATTTCAATGTCGGGGTACTGATAGTTGGTCACGGCCAGCACGTACTGCTCAACCGTGTCGCCTTCCTCGAACAGCCAAAGGTTGTGAACGGGGTTGGCGGGGAGCAGGTAACCAGCCGGTGCATTTGTTTCGGTAAAGGTGTACAGGCCGGGCAGAACGCCAGTGCCGTTTTCACCCTCCAAAACAACGGAGCCATCAGGGCCAGTGGTTACGGAACCCAGGTCCTGGCCATCGCGCTCTACCTTGAACACGGCGCCCTCAAGGCCCTTGCCGCTGGGGTCCTGCTTAATGAGCTTGATGGTGCGGAACTTCTCGTTGACGAACACGAGGTCGCCGGAGCAGTCGCCATTCTCGTACAGGTCAATATGCCGGGTCTCGTCAACAGGGCGGTAGCCAGCAGGGGCCTGAATCTCCCGAATGGTGTAGTGACCGGGAGGAATGTAGTTGGGGAGGTCAGGACTGACCCACTGAATGGGAATCTCGCCATTGGACTGGCTAGTCCGTTCCTCGTGGACCCGCTGGCCGCCACCTTCCTCGCCGCCGTCAGCCTCGCCTTCAATGAGGAATACGGCTCCAGGGATGCCCTTGCCATACTGGTCGACCTTACGGAAAGAACCCTCGCCAGGGTCAGGGCCGTCGTCCTTAACATTCACGATGGCCTTGCCGGAGACGAGAACGGCCTTAGATTTGGTGCTGTTGGCGGTGGTCATCGGTGTTGCGTAGGGAGTATCATCGAGTTCGCAGCCAGAAGGAGGGGTTAGTTCTTTAACGATGACATTTTTAGTAGACTCACCAGTATCAAGCTTTCCGTGCCAATATGCAAATCCATCGGAACCTGTGGTGATTCGCTCCATAGGCTCACCGTTGGTGTCCGCACCCTCATCATAGACACCAAAGACAGCGCCGGCCAGGGGTCTGCCTTTACTGTCTACCTTCTGTACTTTGAGCCAAACCTCATCGTCTCCGGTGTCCGTGTCAGGCTCCAGAGGCATAATCAGCGGCTGATGCACATTATCCCGATAATAGATAACGTAGTCAAGATGCTTGACCTCATTTTTAATCCACGGAATAACAACATCGTTCTTGATATTTGACAGCATCTGTTCGACCGTTCCGGAATACTCAGAGTTAACCCGCTTGGCGGCCTTTACAGCCTCCTCGGCAACTTCTCTCAGGAAGGTGTCATGGATGTTGTTTTCAATCTCCTCAACCGTGGCGTTCAGCAGAAAGTCATATCGACTGTTGCTGCCCCGCATCAGCCAGATGGCCGACTGAACCCAGGCGTTGCGAACAGTGTCATCGCTGCCCTTGGAATAGTAGTAGTCGGCAAAAATCATATAGGGCGCGCGCATAGGGCCGTCTGCCTTTGCATAGTTGCTGCCGTCAATCAGGGTTTGAACTTTCCAAGTCCCCGCTTTCAGGGCTTTACCATGCTCGCCGCAGAAAACAGTCTGGTAGTTACCGTTGCCGGTATTCACTCGGATAAAGTGGATGGTGCAATTGGTTCCGAGCAAAGGAGAGAAGTAGCTGCCGTAGGATTTGTAACTCCCACTGTCAACCCGGACTGTTTGTGGGAAGTCCGTTCTGACGTCAGCCGCAGCCGCCGGGATGGGCAAAATGCCAAGGAGTGTAACCAGTACCAACATCAGCGAGAGAGCTCGCTTGAGACTAGTCACGCGAAAGTGTTTAATGTTACTCATGTGAGTGAAAATACCTCCTTTATAGGTCGTTAAGTGTTTTGAGGCTTGCATTGGTTTCAGATAACGTTAGGAACAGTCATATATATCATCCCTCCTTGCTTTATCGTGGTGCGCATATCATCCGGCCATGATGGTGGCCATCGGCCACCCATGGTCAGGGAAATTTGCAGCACGTTATTATATGCGAGTTGCGGAAAAACTATTTTCACGGATGGGAACCAACCGATTCCATAGTCTCTTCTGCGTGTTGGGTGATATATGATATGCAAACCTGTGAAAAACAATAACGGCCCGAGAAAGGAGATGCGTTTATCCAAAAGGAGATTGTGCAGGGATATGGTGGCGTTCTTGCGGCCCGACATGGGTCTTGTGGGCTGGGGGCAAAAAGAAGTCCCGGGGGGATTTCCCCCCTGGGACTTCTTGTGGCAGCTAGAAAAAGAGTGTAACAGAAAGAACCACAGCCCCGGCTACTGGCCAGGGCTGTGGTTTCTTTCGAATCAATATCTGGAGTAAATCCAGGTGCCAGATGCTACTTCAGGCTTAGCAAAGGTGGAATATTTCCCTGTTCCACCCCAATACACCTTGCCGGAAACATTCCCCTCACAAGTAGTAAACTTATCCGAGGAGTACCCAGGGGGCGGGGTAAGGGATGTAACAACAAATCCGTGGTTATATCCAGTTTCGCTATTCTTCATCCACACATAATCGCCAACCTTGAGTTGGTCAAAATTCTGGTGCCGCACCACAGGAGCCTTTTCGTCAAACAATGCATCGCTAATTCCCGCAGCAAAAGCTCCACATGCAATCTTCCAACCAAGACCTTGAGACTGATAGTTGAAAGTGGAGCTTTCATCCCAAATGGTCCCGTGTGGCATCGTCTCCTCAAACTTTGCCAGCAACTCTTTGATGTTCTCCTCCGTGATGGGCTTGCCATTGGTCAGATAGCCCTCCCGATAAGTAGTGGAGGCGTTGATGCGGTCCATCATCTGCTGGGCATTCTCGCCGTCCAGCATCTTGAACAGAGGGCCGTCCGTCACCTCCGGCGGCTCGGAGGGGTCAACCGGGTCAACAGGCGTCTCAGTGGTGCTACCCATGTAATCCCGCAGCCGGTTGATGACAACACAGCCCTGCGCCCGGTTCATGGGATTCCTGGGGCCAAAACTGCCATCGCTCTGCCCAGTCAGAAGCCCCAGCGTGTAGCAAACAAGCACGCCGCGGCGGCAGTTGCCGGAAATGGTGTCGTAATCGCTGATGGAAGACATGGCCTGGGCATATTCGCTCGCGGAGGGAATCTTCGCCCCCTTATCCACCAGGATGTTATACATAACCTGCGCCATATCCTCACGGGGGAGGGAAGCTCCAATGGAGGCAGACGAGCGGCTGGTGCCACTCAGGATGCCATGCTTGTTCATGATAGCCTCGCCGGTAGCCGTTCCCTGGTCGGAATAACCCGCCAGCTCAGAGGAATAGAAGGCCCGGGCCAGCATGATGGAGAAGGCTCCATAGGAAACGGGATTGGTGGGTTTGAAGGTGCCGTCAGAGTAGCCGGAGACGATGCCATCCTGCACGCAGCGGTTAATCTGCTCGTACGCCCAGTGGGAAGTGGGCACATCGCTGAAACTGGGGGTAGCTGCGAACATAGGGCCAATCGAGGCCACGGTCATGGCCAGCAGCAGCCCAAGTGCCACGAGCCGGATTTTCATAATATTTTTCATATAGGTAAATCCTCCTTTAATGACTGTGCAGATTCTGAGCCTGCACCTGTTTTAGTAGTAGTGGGGTTGTGCGAAATAGCAGGGGAGCTAGGCTCCACCGGTTTTGTCGATTTGGGTTCTGCGGTTACATCGAAGGGAATGCGGCGGTCGCGAACAACCCGCTTCAAAAAAATGGTGAGAGCTGTGGTTGCCGGAACCCCCATGCTGTCACAGACCTCCAGGAACTCGGCCTTCAACTCATCGTCGATGCGGATGGTCAGGGAAGACTGTGCCATTGAGCATCTCTCCTTTGATTTTATGTTATGATTATAGCATGCGCTCCAGTATTTGTCAAGCATAAATTTGAAGATAATTGATGAATGTTTGTGCAATCGTCAATTACAGGAGATGCCAGCGGCGGGCGCTTCTGAACATATTATATGCAGGAGGCGTGGAAGGCATTACGAGGTGGGGGGTTGCTTATGAGCAGTGTCGGGCCTATATGACTCTGACCTGGAATGAGGGGGGTATTCTTCTTTTGCCCAATAAAGCCCCCTTGTCAGACGACAAGGGGGCTTTATCACATTTTGTCATTTTGCAGGCATGAATATCTGTTCCGTACCGGGAACACTTTGTGGTCTTTTCTCTCAAACCTATTTTATTGAGATTATTGCCATAGCACGTTTTTAGCTAGTATGTATATCATTTCTGGATTAAAATGGATTTGAGGCGAGAAAAGAGTGAATTTCCTTCAGCATTCCCTAGTAACCAATAGCGCTGATTCCCCTTTTTTAAGATGCCACACATAGAGTCGCATGAGCAAGAAAGGACAGTCTCCGTTAAGTCGAGGTTTCTATCATTGGAGAAATAGATAAACATCCCTTCTTTACCCATGGGTTTCCATGACTGGGTTAATGTTTTCCATGCACTTCTTACCGCCATTTGTTTATTGCATTCTGCCTGTATATCAGAAAGTGTTACATTATCAGGTAAAGTACTTATGGCGAAACGAACAGGTTGGATATCAATTATTGCGTATATCTCATTTGGTAGTGGGGATTCTATAGGGTGGTAATAAACTCCCAAGAAGAGAATGATGCAAATTAGGGTTCCCTTAAGCACCGTGCGTTTTTTGGTGCGCGGGAAAATCAGCGCAAGAACGAGTAATAGCCCTCACCCTATAAGTGCGAAGAGAGAGAAAATCATCGGCGTTAAAACCAAATAGTTGTTGAGGCACTTTTTGTGCCAACAATAATATATTGTGGAGAATTGTCGAGTTCTTTTGCCATAAGGCGCCGCTCGTAGCAAATCTGCTGACAGCGTTCGGAGTCCCTATAGTTTTCGGTATACGAGGGGGCCGTTTTTTGAGGGTCGCTCGTTTCATTCGCGGGCTTTTTATCTGGGTCATATATGTTGAACCTATAATTGTCTACCTGAGCATACCCTTCAATTGAACGCATAAGCGCGGCATCCGGAACTCCTTGGGTTTCATTTAACCCGACACCTTTTATAGACGTGAATTTGTAATTTATAGTCCAGTCACCAGCAAATTGTAGTTGATTGTACATGGGCCATCAGACATAGAAATTCAGTCCGACATACGTTGGCTAAGAGCGTGGCAGTTGCATTCTCCCTTTGCTCAAAAAAAGAAGGCTCCCTTGCCAGGGAGGCAGGGGGGTATATTATAATGCGATGCCAGTCACACGCTAATTTGTCACTTAGGCTTCTAAAGTCTTAAAAGACAGCATATAATAATATAGCTTGACAAATTCCGATGTCGGGATTAGAATAATGTCAAGTAATCTCCCATGGTATTCCATGGGTTGTGTGACCGGCACAGTGTCAACTCAGATTTTTTGGCTACTGTCTACGGACGGAAAGCAGTTGGCAGGCAACGATAAAACCTGAAATTTCCGGCTACCGCCTTTTTCCCAGCTGGGCGGAAAGCAGTCGACTGGGCGACGATAAAACCGGCCATTGAGGGGGAGGGCGTTTCTCTGCGGAGAGCGGCTCCCCCTCTAAATTTTGCACAGAGGAGGGCATCGCCGCATGAAAAAGGCAAAACTTCTTCCGTTTTTATTCCAGGCGGCGCAGGATTACAGGGAAGTCTTCTTGGTAGGCAGTTTCTTTTCATAGGGCAGAAGGCAAAAGATGGCCCATACCCTGTATTGGAATGCTTATTTCGAAAAGAGAACTTCATGCATCTTACCGGATGTCAAATTGCCGATGGGCTTTCAGCGAAGAACTTCTTTGACCTCTGCATACGAAAACGTCTCGGTTTTGAAATGTTTACTTACCAGCCGGATGCTTTTCTGAAAAAGGATGTTTTCAGCTCCGTATTTGCACTTCCCTACACAGCAAGAATGATGGGTGATTCTGGTGGGGGAGGGAATCGTCTGTTCACGGAGAAAGTTGCGGGGAATGTATGTGGTTGTATGGGGTTTGCACATGATTCTCAGCTACATACCTATGCCCCCAATACGGTTCTAAAGCAGGATGTTCGGAACATGGTCGTTAAGCCCGTCAAAATCCTGGTAGTATATGAAAAAGGCATAGGGACAGAGTTATATCCCCTTAAGCCCGTGAATACCGCAAAAGAGCTGCGAGGGAAGGAACTGCATTGGTCGCCCGAGATAGCCTGCAAAATTTCCTCCCCTAATTAACCAATCATCACCGATTCCTATTGCAAAGGAGTCACCACAATAGGTGACTCCTTTGTGTTTTGGTTACGAAATCGTTGGCGGCATCAAAAACTCAGGATGTTCATCCAGACACTTCAGCACCCAGAGTTTTATTTGGTAACAAGAAGCCGCTGGGCCTTGGTTCGTTTGTGGTCACTTTGCCCAACATAGAATGGAGCATCTCCTCGACCTATGTCGGGCAGGGAGGAAGGCCCTGATGGCCCACGACGCCTCTCTCCTTTTGTAAAAAAAGCTTCCCCTTGCCAGGGGCAGGGGAGAGGTAACAACGGCTGCGAATTCAAGGGGAATTATGAAAAAATGGACATTCCATAATAAATATGATAAAATTGCAATATCAAGTTTTGGGGTAGCTGTTGTGAACGCCGGGAGGTGATTTGGTTGAATTGTACGGGAATTGACAAGTTGAAAGCACATTTGACTCGAAAACGCATCCCATGGAAACCAACTGCTGACTGGAGCCTCATATTCTCAGGAAATCACCCAGAAGGGCTTTACATAGATGCCGCGATTGCCCCCATTGCCTATATCAACAAGCTTCCCGATGTGAAATGGGATTATCGTGGCAACTATTCGGTTGTCTACGTTTATCCAAAAAGGAACATGTACTAAAAAGAACTAGCGTAAAATAGATAGATATTGCCAACGGGGATTACTTCAATACATATACCCTCAGACTTGTATAGCGGGCGTTTTCATCTCGGATACAAGCAACCGAGACTTTCCGTGCCCAATATTAAATCGGGCAATTGCATGAGCTGGCTGCTCTAACTCCCAATAACAGCTGTCTGTCTAACGGCTAATCCAAGCCGTCAGCCACTTATCATCCGCATTGATTGGCCCTGTTGCCCACACCTCTAATTCACGATAACCATTATACGTATCATTCGTCAGCCAGCGTTTGCCCTCGAATACTTTCTTGCCCTCGGACCAGATTCCATAAAAGGTTCCTTCGTCCCTGTAGCCTCCCTCATAAAATACTGTACCTTCACCGACTCTATATCCTTTGTCAAATGCACCCTCATAATAAATGGCACGATATTGGTGACCGTCAAGCTCTAAGCTATAAGTTTCCCCATCACTGAAATTATTGTATTCTAAATGGTCCCATCCCTGCGGCATCCCATCATTCCAGAACCCGTAATAAAAACCTTCGTTGTAACCTGAACCGTGATATTCCACTGGAGCAAAAGAGCATATATATTTGGTAACTGGCAACGTATGATACATGCTAATAACGGTAACAATGATTCCGAGTAGTGAACCAACCTGCCCCCATATTCCATGCTTATCCCTTTCTTTGAAAAAGACCCGAAGCAGCCCTATGGCTATTATTATTTCAATTATAATGAGGAGCCAGCTTAGCCAGGTTGGGAGGGAATCTAAAAATAGCATGGGATATCACCTGCTCTTGCAATGTACTCTGTCTGCTTATTGTGGTTCGGCGGTACATACGGCTTACCCTTTAATGTGCCAGATATTTGTTCGGAAGAGTATCTCTGCCCTTTTTGACTATTTTAGCATGATTCTGTTTGTTTTTCAAGAATCAGGGGGTTTCCTTTTACTAAAAGAGGCTGCCCTTGCCAGGAAGGCTAGGGGAGGGGGACTAAATCATCTTTCCCAATATATGCTGTGAAAACAGGGCGCCCAGCAGCCGTATCACCCCCGCGTGGTATTTCTGTCAGAGCTGCCAACGTAGATTACTCTTCAGCTTTCCAGTATTGCTGCACTTTTTTCGTTGCGGCTTCCTGAGTCAGCTTAAACCGTTCGGAGACTTCTTTGGCTACCAATGTCTGGTCCTTTAGAAATTTTTGGAGAGAAAGGACTAGAGCTTGGATACCCTCCTCGCGGCCTTCCTGACGGATATTGTGCCGCTCGATTTCCCAAACAGCTTCTTGGCTAAACAAAGTTCTCATGATATCATGCACCTCCTTCTGGCGTGCGTTCAAAAACGGAACGAGCACCCCTCGTTCCAGACAAATCCGGATGGTTTCGGTAGCGGCCGCATCCGTTCTCCCATGCAAAGCAACTTGTTCGTTGGAGATTTTGCAAAACTCAACATACTGGCCAAGAATCTGCCGGGGATTTTCACCACGCAAAACTTTGACCTCAACCTCCACGCTGCCGGACCCTTCGTACAGGTCCGACAATCTCAAAGTGTCGGGGATATCCTTGCGATTGCCGGTATATACAACGTATAGCTCCGGCCTTGCGATAGGTACTTTTTTAGAGGAATAGAGCGAGTATTTGTTCTCTTCAACGAAGTCCTTGTAGGTGTTTGCCAGATACATCAGCATTCTCAGTGGGATATTGGCGGAATAGGTGGACTGTGCCTCGACCAGTAAGATTAGTCTATCCCGAACCTGGAGCCCCAAATCATTATACTGCCCAATGGCAAGAACATTCTCAAGCGTAACTAGCTTGAAGTCTTCTTCCGTTATTTCAGAGTCCCCCGGGTGCAGGTCCAAGTACAAGTTCCCGGGCATACTCCGGCTGACTGAACAGATACGTGAACACGCTGTCTTTGACAGCTCGCTTCAGCTCTGGCATAGGCATCACCTCTTTTATCAATTATAGCATATGAAGGAAGGCAAAACAAGAGAAAACAGGCTGGAGACTATGAGTTCTGCGCCGGGCAGGCGGAGACCCGTGAGTCCAAGAGCCCCTCTCTTCTCATGCCAAGTCAAAAGCGGCGGGCAAAAGGACACCAGAGGCTCCGAAGAACCCTTGGTGTAGCGGAATTACGTTTTTGGTAATAGTCCTGGGCTGAAGATACATGACCCCTCGCCAGGAGGCAAGGGGATACAGTATAAATTTCTCAATATTGTTTCATCTTCACAGCACACCCTAGTTTTTGTGTTTTTTACAATGAATTTTACTCAGTTTCCCTTCTCGCTTCATTGTATTCGGTACGCAGGAATTCTTCAAAACTGGGCCAAATTGCCCCTCTAAACCCCCAGTTTTTCTCCCACGCCTCGTAAATCATCAGAATGGATGCGCCCTTCGGAAAATCTTTCCGGAGGATGTCCAATCCGATAATCATGTCCTGGATACTATGTCCATGGCTTGCCATCCACCGCAGTTGGAAACGGGTGTATGCATCCCATTGCTTTTTTTCCTGTTCTGGGGCAAAATTGCCGTAGGCCCTCAGCGGGCTGTTTTCTATTTCCAGTTTCTGGGGTCTGGCGCGCAGGAACTCTTCAAAGCTAGGCCAGATAGCTTTCGTTCCACCAAATCCCCAATTTTTCTCCCATCCATCGTAAATCTGCAAGATGGATGCGCCCTTCAGGTAATCTTCTCGAAGAGCGTTCAATCCAGAAACAAGACTCGTGATTGTATGCCCATGGCTGGCCATCCATTCCAATTGGAAACGGTAGTATGCTTTCAGCTGCTTGTTTTCTTCTTTCATATTATCCTCCCTATTGTTCTACCAGGTGGCTTGCTCTGTGAATTCCTATATTTCAAAACCGCCAGAAATTATCCCTCAAACGATTTGCGGGATGATATGCAATAGGTCGGGAAACAATTCTTCCAGCATCCGGTATCGGGCTGTGCCACAGAACCCAAGCGTTTCCTTTTGCCAAAAGCAAAGCTCCTGGGGAATTCCCAGGAGTTTTTTCAACATACTTTTCATAGTTAGGGCAGCCTCCATTTGGGTGCGTTTTGGAAAGCCTTCTCAAAGGCCCCAGCCTTGGTTTGCAGGCCGAGGCTGGGAAAGTCCGCAGGGGTTAGTATCTGGAATAAATCCAAGTGTCAGAAGCGATTTCAGGAAGAGCAAAATCCGCTCGGTCTTGTGGACTACCCCAATATACTTTGCCAGAAACATTTCCGCCGCAAGCAGTAGTGATTACCTTCACCAGCGACGGTTCTCTTTTGCTCAAAAAAAGAAAACCCCCTGCCAGGGGAGACAGGGGGTACTGCATCAGTTCTTCCAGTATTGCTGCACGCTTTTTGCGGCTGCTTCCTGGGTCAGTCCAAACTGCTCGGCAACCTCCTTGGCCACCAAAGCTTGGTCTTTCAGGAATTTTTGGAGAGAGAGCACCAGCGCCTGGATACCCTTTTCCATGCCCTTTTCCATGCCACTTTGCATGCCTTTTTCCCATACACCTTGGCTTAAGTTACACATTTCGGACACCTCCGTTTCAAACGCCCGTGACATATTGATGTCAAATTCATCTTGTAGGATTTTCTTCTTTTCCGCCGGGGGAAGAGACTCGGAAAACAATGCCTCCAACAAACGTAAAATCCCCGTATGATTTTTGTTGCCTGGGCCTCCAACACAGACCATAAACACGGACAGCAAATCATAATCCACCGCATTCTCATGGGCCTCGCCCACAAGGTTTTCCTCAACTATGCGATACTTTGTGATGGTGTTTTCTCTGTATTTGGGAGGAGACAAGCATATCCAAATGGAGCAGACCTTCTTGATTTTCCCATATTCGGAATTCATGAACTCTGTTCCATGCTGAGCGGACAGCATCCGGCTGCAATAGTATATGCCACGCTTGACCAGGGGATACCCGGTGTGGTATTTGTTCTGGGCCTCAACGTTGATGATGAGGCCAATGGGCTTGCCGTCGGATGGGGCTGCGGCCCGAAAGCGCACATCATACAGAACGGTGCCCTCAACAGTAGATTTGTCCTCCGTATCCAGGCCATGGATTCTGGGTGCCGTGTCTGGCAGAACGGGGACCTCTCCCACCTGGGGCTGGCCCTCGATGTACTTTTCCGCAATCTCCTGGATGGAGCAGTCCCGGTACTCATCCAGGCAGCTTTTCATTATCCAGGCCAGGATGGATTTCTCAGACAATACGCGCTTGCAGGCTGCGTCATAGGCCTGTGATTGGCTGTCGTGCAGGACGTTTGCCTCCTGGTCCATGGAGAACGCCTTCTTCCTGAGATTAAGTATACCATGCGAGACAGGGGGGTGTCCAGTAAAATCTCATGAGTAGCGGTAGCCCATGTCGGGCGGCAGGGCATAAGTATATCCCGTGCCAGAGCGCTTCTTTTGTAAACGTAGTAGCCCAGGCCCGGTTTTCCTGGGCCTTTTACGCTTACAGATACAAGACCCCTCACCAAGAGGCAAGGGGATACAGTATAAATTTCATAACATTGTTTGCTTCGTGGGGAATATGAGATATATTTAGGCAAAAAAAGCCCACCTCACGCAGGAGGTGAGCCAGATTTGTCTATTCCAAAAGGAATCCTGTAATGGATGTTTCTAGCTTGGAATCATCTGCGAGTATTTTGTA